>Ga0154020_10001290_pt1 | contig 31030 bp, 25 predicted proteins | sample Klosneuvirus_201_FD_109709 | JGI IMG/M metagenome (GOLD analysis project Ga0154020, IMG submission 109709) | Active sludge microbial communities from wastewater, Klosterneuburg, Austria - Klosneuvirus_20160825_MG | ecosystem: Engineered > WWTP > Aerobic digester > Activated sludge | place...
TTATTATAACTTCTTCAAACAAGTGCGTGTAACCATCTACTTCAATAATAAGCTTTAACTCCTTACACATAAAATCGGCAATGTAATTAAGAACAGGCCTTTGTCTGTTAAACGTATAACCTGTTTGTTTGGCTTTAAGTGCGTATTTCCATAAACAAGCTTCAGCTTTGGTCATGCCGTTTCTGTTTTCACGTGCAAAGTCCTTAAGATTTTTATTGTAAAAGTTATTTTGACTGTTCACAGTAACAGTGCGTTAGAAGAATAAATTTACTAAAGAATTTTAAGGGCTAAAAGCGCCTCCCCCGTCCTGCGGACACCCTCCCGAAACAAGCTCGGGACAGGCTCTCCAAAGAGGGGGAAATGCCTTTAGCTCATCGCTTCGTACTCCGCCCCTTCGCCACCGCAGGCGCTGTCCAGGGATCTTCAGGCCAGGCGTGTTTGGGGTAACGGCGTTGCAGTTCTTTTTTCACTTCAAAATACAAGTTGTTCCAAAAACTTTTTAGGTCAGAGGTCACCTGAACTGGCTTATAACCCGGAGACAGCAAATGCATCACCACTGCAATTTTTCCATTGTTCACTTTTGGTGTATCGCTTAAACCAAACACTTCCTGCAAACGCACGGCCAATAAAGGCGTAGCCCCATTTGGAAAATACTGTATATTTATTTTAGAGCTGCTGGGTACCTCTATTTTCGAAGGGGCAAGTTGGTTTAACTTTTGTTGGAATTCCCAATCAAGAGCGTGAAACAAAGCTTCCGATAAATTGATTTTTTTCAGGTCCTCTGGTTTTTTCACATCTTTCAAATACGGTCCCAGCCAATCTTTGTTAGTAGCTAAAAGCAAAGGCGTGCTCACATCCGGCCAGTTTTCTTGGGGATTCCAAAGCCCTAAACTTAAAATGCGATTTTGCAATTGCACCATGTTCTCATCAAAATCCAAAAGGCCTTCTCCTTCACTGAGTAGTGCACTTGAAATAGCTGAAACACGTTGTTCTTCTGTGATTGTTTTTAAGGGTTTGGATTGTAAAACAAGACTTCCAATTTTTAATTCGGTGTTGGCAATCAATCCGCCTTTGCGGGCATCCCAAACGACGGCACTCTGTTCTTTTACCAGTGTAATCAGATCTTTAGGGTTCAAAGGTGCGGCAAGGAAAATTTTCCCCAAGCCGTCTCTCAGGTCCATGTGAGCGACGGCCAGCCAGGGCTCATGCGCCAGATCGTCCTTGTGCCCTGCGGCAGCAATGCGACCGTTAGCCAATTGAAATTGCGCATTATTGCCCGGGCGTGCTGAGGCAATGCGCTCAGGGTAAACAAAGGCCAAAAGTAAACCGGTTTCAAAAGGGTCGAAGGCATCGTTGTTTGCATTCAGACCAAGCATTTTTCGGTAAGAGGTCGCCACTTTTTCAATCCGCGAAAACCGTCCGCCCAAACTGTTGTTTTTTCTGGCCCTGCGTAAAGCCTCAATTCGAAGATTGATATCAATGCCGCTTTCTCTTGGCAGGGGATCGCGTTCTTCTAAAATAGCTGCAATGTCGGTGCCCAGTTGTTTGTCTGCAGTTTCTTTGGCCATTAGCAGCATGTGTGCAATGCGGGGGTGACAGGCCAGTTTATGAATCTGTTTTCCATGAGCCGTAATTTTGTTGTTCTCTAAAGCGTTAATTTGATGCAGGGTGTCAGTGGCTTGTGCAAGGGAGGCTTTAGGTGGAGGCGTGAGCCAGGTGAGTTGTTGAATATCGGATACGCCCCATTGGGCCATGTCAAGCACCAGGTCGCACAAATCGGCTTCCATAATTTCAGGCACACGGTATTCGGCCAAACGAGAATGTGTTGCGGCCGTCCACATGCGGTAACAGGTACCGCTGTTCAAGCGCCCGGCCCGCCCGGCTCTTTGATCGGCGGAGTCTTTGGAAATGCGAATGGTTTCCAAACGGGATAAACCTGATTTTGCATCGAAGCGGGATGTTCTTGCGAAACCACAATCCACCACAATGCAAATGCCCTCAATGGTTAAACTGGTTTCAGCAATTGAGGTGGCTAATACAATTTTGCGTTTTCCGAATTTGTTGGGTTGTATGGCCAGAAACTGCTCCTGAGGCGAGAGTTGACCGTACAGTGGATGGATGGAAAACCCGCTGTTCTGATCTTTTAAAATCGTTTCACAAGCTCTTATCTCTCCCTCTCCCGGCAAAAACACCAAAGCGTCTCCCTCCTTTTCCCCCATGGCTTTCATTACGGTTCTTGCTGTTAGTTCGGGCAATAGCTTTTCGTCAGCATCTGCCGTATGAATGATCTCAACAGGATGTTGTTTCCCTTCACTCACTATTACAGGCGCTTTTAAGAGCGCGCTCAATTGGGGCATGTTGAGTGTGGCCGACATGATGAAGATGCGCAATTCGGGTCTAAGCACCTGTTGGGCTTCCCTGCAAAGAGCCAGGGCCAGATCGGCGTTGAGGTTGCGTTCGTGAAACTCATCGAAAATAACCAGACCCACATTTTCAAGCGCATTGTCGTCCTGCAACATGCGGGTAAGTATGCCTTCTGTAACCACTTCAAGGCGGGTGGTTTTGCCTATCCGGCTCTCAAAACGCATGCGGTACCCAATGCTTTGACCCACTTCCTCATCCAATAAAGAAGCCATGCGCAGGGCGATGCTTTTGGTAGCCAGGCGCCGGGGTTCAAGCATAATGATTTTTTTCTCGGCTAGCCAAGGCTCTTCTAACAAGGCCAGAGGCAGCACCGTGCTTTTGCCCGCGCCGGGTGGGGCATTCACAATGAGCGTATTGTTTTTTGCAAGCGCTTCTTTTACCTGAGAAATGATCTCGATAACCGGCAGTGTTATTTTAAATGGGTCGAAGAGCAAGTATAGGATGTTAATTTTCAAAAGTACGGGGTTTCTTCTTGTCTTTAAAGGCAAGTAAACAAATCATTTGAATTGATAAGCAGCCATTAATTTTCCTACTTTTACCTTTGCCCTTTTAAAAACCAGACCATGAAAAAAAGCCTATACCTGTTCGCCTGTATCCTGTTTTTCGGAATTGTTAATGCCCAAAACCCCGGAGACACCATAGTTGTAAAAGCCTTTAAGTACGGCAGCAGCACACGTGATACCCTGATCAATTTTCCGGTGAACAACCTTACGTTTGAGAAAATCATCATGAAATACAACATGCGTTGTAAAAACGGCCTGATCTCTAACCAAACCCAACCCAACCAGGGCTGCGGAGAATGGGATTATTCTTGCAACACCTTTATTGTCGACTCCACACGCATTGAGCAAAATGCAAACATCGCCCCGAGCCATGTAATCAGCAACTTTACGGGAACCGTGTTTCCTTACAGCAATACGCCTATCTACGATTATTACAATTTCCTACATACCAACGTAAGTTTAAACAGCGTGGTTTCAGAAACGGCAACCGCAATTGGCACAGGCAACACCGCCGCCTCAGATATTTTAAAATCGAATGAACGCTCGGGCAAAACCCAAATTTTAGTAACGGCAGCTGAACTTTCCGGAGCCGGATTTACAGCCGGGAACATCGACGCCATACTACTAAATGTGGCTAACGCCGGTGGAGGGGTTAATTTTTTCAGGGTAGACATGCAACACAGTGTGGCCTCTATCCTTACAAATACTGCACTGGTGTTAACCGGTTTCACAAACGTGTACAACCACAATTATTCATTTGTGGCCGGAAACAACCGGATTCAGTTTCACACGCCTTTTGTATGGAACGGCACCGATAATGTGTTGATACAACTTTCGTTCACTAACACCAACCCCTCCAGCCCAATTGTATTTAACGGGCACAACTCTCCGGCCAACCCTTGTTTGTATGCCAGAAACAATTATGCGCTCGATCTGTCCTCGAACGGGCATGTGGTACTGAATGCTTCGGCTTTAACGGCCATCACTACAGAAATAACCATTAGTTTCTGGGCTTACGGGGATGCGAACCTGCTTCCAACAAACACGTCACTAATATACGGCTGGGGTACAAATCCCAACCAGAGAAATATAAACCTTCACCACCCCTGGAGCAATTCCAACATGTATTTTGATTGCGGCTACAGCGCCGGCAATTACGACCGCATCAACAAAGTTGCAACGGCTGCTGAAATGGGCGGACAATGGAACCACTGGGCCTTCACCAAAAATACCGCAACAGGGGTGATGAACATGTATCTGAATGGGGCATTGTGGCATACCGGCACCGCTAAAACCAAACCCATAGCTTTAATGAACCTCATTCTCGGTAAAGACAATAACTACCTGAACAATTACAAAGGCAAGGTGAATGAGCTTTGTGTTTTTAATAAAGCCTTGGCTCAGGCTGATATACAATCCTGGATGAACCGCAGCATAGACGCTTCTCACCCTTTCTTCGCCAATTTACTCTCTTATTTTAAACTGAACGAAGGCAGTGGTGCCACGGTTACTGATGCACAAAATGCTCAGACATCACCCGGTACCAACCTGCGCTGGACTTACGACAGGGGTTTGCAACTCAGCCGAATGTTTCAAAGCACCACCGTGCGTCCGAATATTTCGTTTTTACGCGGCACCTATAGCATGAGTACAAACACAGTTGTTGTAAAAGACTCCGTTGTGCGACCTGCAAACGTGATTGAATCTTATTCTATCACCAACAATGCCGCGGCGGTACCCATGGCCCATGATGTGGTGAGTTTGGTGACCACTACCACGGCCTATTCAGCAGCCCCAATAAAAATTTACGATGGCGATACCGGCGCCTTAACTGGCACATTGGCCGCGGTACCGCAAGGCACCATCACCATTACGAATTTAAACTACATCCGCCGTTATCCGTATTACAACGAGATCATGTCTTTTGTAACCCCTTATGGCAAAGGCCTTGATATGGGATTGAAAGGAAAATCCTGGTATTACGATGTGAGCGATTTTGCGCCATTGTTGCAAGGTCCAAAACGTTTGGTGATGGCCATGGGTGGAGAATTTCAGGAACAAATGGACATTGATTTCTGGTTTATTGTGGGCACACCGCCCCGAACTGTATTGAATTTTAATCAACTCTGGCAAGGGGCCTATCGCGATGGGGGTGCCGGCATTAACAGTGTGATCAACGACACCCGCTTTCCTGTGCAAAGTGTGGCTACACAAAGCAATGCCCAGCAATTTAAATTGCGCTCCACCATCACTGGGCATGGGGCTGAAGGGGAGTTTCATCAAAACGGAGGTAACATTACGCATTTCTTTAATGTGAATGGGGGCCCAAGCGAATTCAGCTGGCCAATTACTGAGGAATGTGCATTTAATGTGGTTTATCCTCAGGGAGGCACCTGGGTGTACGACCGTCAGGGTTGGTGCCCGGGTCAAAGTTCGTTGACCAAGGAATTTGATTTAACACCACACATTACGCCAGGCTCAACGGTTACGCTGGACTATTCTTGCTCAAACCCTCCAATTCCAAGCGGTGATTACAGGTTTTTAGTGGCCCATCAGTTGGTGAGTTACGGAAGTCCTAACCATTCTCTGGATGCCGCAATTGTGGATGTAAAATCCCCAAGCACCAAAGCGGCGTATTCAAGGAAAAACCCTATTTGTAACAACCCGGTGATCGTTGTAAGAAATACAGGCTCAACAGTAATCAACGACCTTGAGATCCATTATTGGGTAAATAACGCCGCAGTAAAACAAATTTTCACCTGGGCCGGAACCCTTAATTTTATGGATACGGTTAGCATCGAGTTGCCTAAACAAAACCTCTGGTTATACGATGTGCAGCCCACTAACAACAATTTTAAAGCTGAGATCGTGAAAGTAAATTTTGCCAACGAACAATACGTACACAATAACACCTACACCTCGCCTTTTGTTATTCCTGAAACCATTCCATCCTTGTTCTCAGTAGAATTCAGAACAAATAATTTACCGGCCAGCAACACTTACCGGATCTATGATGAAAATGGAAATGTGGTGGGTCAAAGTAATTTTACTGCTGCGAACACCACTTATCTTGATAATTATGAATTGAACGGATGTTACACCATGGTGGTGGATGATTCCGGGCACGATGGATTATCATGGTGGGCAAACTCATCACAAGGCTCAGGCTTTGTGCGCCTAAAAAATGCTTCCGCTCAAATCATTAAAACCTTCAATGCCGACTTTGGAGGAGGATTTCAGTTTAGTTTTACAACCGACTCCCCGCTATCAATTGAAAAACAGGGCAGTTTGTCGGCAAACATCAACGTGTATCCAAACCCTGCGCGAGAGCGATTTGTTGTAGAAGGCAGTTTAGATGGAGCGGAAATGAAGTTGGTAGATGTTTTGGGCAGAGAGGTGGAAGTGCAATCTACAAACACCAACAACAAAACGGAGTTCAACACGTCCAACCTCAAAGCCGGGCTCTACTTCATCCAAATTACAAAAGGGGAAGACAAAGCCGTGAAAAAAATCGTGGTACAATAACAAGGCGGTTCTCCCGTTAAAAGGAGAACCAGCTTATTGTAGTCATGAGAGTAAAGGGGGTTCTCTGTTTTTTCGTGTTAAGTTCCTTGTTTCTTCAATGCAAGAAAGACAACACAAGCTATCAGGGCTATTTTTATTCAAAAAACCCCTCAAAGGACGTGCAACTTAGCCTTTACCTCGACGGCCAACTTCAGGGCCAACTTCCTTACGTTAAGGTAGATTCCATTGGATTTACCAGCGATTCCATAAAAGCGTACTCCATGAAAATTAATATTGTTGCTGGTAAACACAAAGTGGAGGCCAAGGACCAGCTTGGGGTTACAAGATCATCGGGCAGCTTTAAGGTCACAAAAAACAAAACCTCATCCAGCGGTGGCACTGGAGGACAGGAAATTGTTTCTGAGAACGGAGAACTGAGGCTTGGGATTTATTATTAAACTTCTTAAAGGACTCAGCCGCAAGTTTTTTTACCTGCCTGCAGCCAAAACCCCTGCAAAGAGGACTCCCTGACCCCCTATAATTCAACTCCTTTATTTGCAAGGATTTGCTATATTTGTAGCCCTTAAAAAAACACCTTTTACACCTACAATGAAGCACATCCGGAACTTTTGTATTATCGCCCATATCGACCACGGAAAAAGCACCCTGGCCGACCGTTTACTGGAATACACCGGTACTATTTCCAAACGTGAAATGCAGGACCAGGTGCTCGATGACATGGATTTGGAAAAAGAGCGCGGCATTACCATCAAAAGCCACGCCATTCAAATGAACTATAAATACAAAGGGGTGGAGTATGTGCTGAACCTTATTGACACCCCCGGTCACGTTGATTTTTCTTATGAAGTATCCCGTTCCATAGCCGCCTGCGAAGGGGCTTTGTTAATCGTTGATGCCGCTCAGGGCATACAGGCCCAAACCATTTCAAATTTGTATCTGGCACTTGAACATGATCTTACCATCATACCTGTACTCAATAAAATGGACCTGCCCAGCGCAGAGCCCGAAATGGTAACCGACCAAATCGTTGACCTGATTGGTTGTGAGCGCGAAGAGGTAATTCCTGCCAGCGGCAAATCGGGTATGGGTATTGAAACCATTTTATCCGCTATCATCGAAAGAATTCATTCTCCGGTAGGCGATCCAAAAGCGCCTTTACAAGCCTTAATTTTCGATTCGGTTTTTAATTCTTTCAGAGGCATCATCGCTTATTTCAAAATTACCAATGGCACAATCAAAAAAGGCGAGAAAGTAAAATTTGTAAACACCGGTGCTGTATACAATGCGGATGAAATTGGCGTGTTAAAATTAAAACAAGAAGCCAGAAACGAATTGAGTGCCGGCGATGTGGGCTACATCATATCAGGCATTAAAGAAGCAAAGGAAGTGAAAGTGGGAGATACCATCACCCACTTCGACCGTCCTTGTGAAAAAGGCATAGAAGGATTTGAAGACGTAAAACCCATGGTGTTTGCAGGCATTTACCCCGTGGATACCGAAGATTTTGAAGAGCTGCGTTACAGCATGGAAAAATTGCAGCTAAACGATGCCTCCCTCACCTGGGAACCTGAGAGCTCCGCGGCACTTGGTTTTGGTTTTCGTTGTGGATTTTTAGGCATGTTGCACATGGAAATTATTCAGGAAAGGTTGGAAAGAGAATTTAACATGACGGTCATCACTACAGTGCCTAACGTATCTTACCTGGCGCATAAAACCGATGGCACAGTGGTAACGGTAAACAATCCAACCGATCTTCCGGATCCGGGCCGCATCGATTATATAGAGGAACCTTACATCAAAGCCAACATCATTACCAAATCCGAATTTATTGGTCCGGTTATGAGTTTGTGTATCGAAAAACGCGGGCAAATTGTGAACCAAAATTACCTTACAGCCGATCGTGTGGAATTGATTTTTGAGATGCCTTTGGGTGAGGTGGTGTTTGATTTTTTCGACCGTCTAAAATCCATTTCCAAGGGCTACGCCTCTTTTGATTATCATCCTATTGGTTTAAAACAATCGGATTTGGCTAAACTTGATATCCTTTTAAATGGAGAACAAGTGGATGCTTTATCGGCCTTGATTCACCGCAGCAATGCTTATGAGTTTGGAAAAAAGATTTGTGAAAAACTGAAAGAATTAATTCCCCGCCAGCAGTTTGAAATTCCAATTCAGGCAGCCATTGGCGCCAAGATTATTGCCCGTGAAACCATTCGTGCCATGCGTAAGGACGTTACCGCTAAATGTTACGGAGGCGACATCAGCCGTAAGCGAAAACTTCTTGAAAAACAAAAAGAAGGTAAAAAACGCATGAAACAAGTCGGCAATGTAGAAATTCCGCAAAGCGCGTTTATGGCCGTGCTCAAGCTCAACGATTAAACATGACAACATACAGGAGAATCATTTTTTTTATTTCCCCTGTACTGCTCAGTTTTTTATTGCACTTGCCCATTTTTAAGCTGGATGTGTTGGGTATTCACGTGTGGCGACAAAGTCAGACGCAAACTGTTATTTACAACTTTACTTATTCCGACAACAATATTCTCCACCCTCAGCGTTTTGATCTGAGTAACGGAAGCACAGCATTGCTTTATGAATTTCCACTATATCAGTGGGTTGTGGCTCAAATGAATCATGTAATGGGTTACAGCGTGCTCAACACCCGCGCCTTTACTTTTTTGTGTTTTGTGTTTTTGTTTTTTGGCTTTTATAAATGGATGAGACTCTATTTTAAAGAGGAAACTGCCCTGCTCTCTGCTTATTTTCTGTGTTTTTCACCTTTGCTCTATTATTATTGCGTAAACCCCTTGCCTGATGTTCTGGCCCTTGCCTTTGCCCAATGGTTTTTGGTTTTTGCCGGCCGATACCAGCGAAGTCAAAAAACAGAACAGCTTTTGATTGCTGTATTTATTTTAATGTTGGCGGCTCTGATCAAATTGCCTTTTATTTTATTTTCTGTGTTTTTAGTTCCAGCACTTATTTCAGGCAGCACAAAAAAAGAGCCATTAAAAAGTACCTTACGCGCATGCCTTGTACTCTGCCTGCTAATTCCTGTTGCGCTTTGGTACGCCTACGCCATTCCAACCTGGAAGGGCAACGGCATCACCAGCGGCATTTTTGGGAATGAGAAAAGTGGAGTAGAACTGTTGAGTTATTTCTGGTTTCACCTGGTGTCCACTTTCCCTGAACTTATCAGCAATTACGCGGCCTTTCCATTGATTGTTTTTGGAATTTATTTTGGGATTAAAAACCGGAAAAACCTATTCAGTAAACACCTGCCAATAAGCCTCATGTTTCTGGTAGTGAGTTTGTATTTTGTTTTCGAATTGAACATGATCGAAAAGTCACATGATTATTACCTTCTGCCATTTGTACCCTTTGTCTTTCTTTTGTTGGCTTTTGGCGTAGAACAAATACGTCTTACAAAATACAAGGGCTTGGCATATATCTTTTTGGCTCTTGTTCCAATAACGGCTTATCTTAGAATTCAACACCGATGGGATACGGTTGACCCCGGCTTTAATTCTGCTTACCTGTATGAGCAGCGTGAAATTCAATCTTGCATTCCGGAATCGGCCCTTTGTATTGTTGATCACGATGATTCAATGTTTATTGCCCTGTATTATTTAAAACGCAAGGGATTTTCCTTACCAAAAAAGGAACTTAGTTTAGAAAAATTAAAGGAATATACCGCAAAGGGCGCCACTATATTTGTTACTGAAAATCCGGAATTTCGTGCTGAGCTGTTTCCTGAGTTCAGTTTTGAAGAGGTCTATTCCGGAGGACTTAAAATTTATAAAATAACAGAACAATGAAAAAGGGTGTTTTCTGTCTGCTGTTTATTGGCTTTTTTTCAGGAAGCTTAAAAACACAGGTCTTACTAAAATTATATAACGACACTTTGTATAATTACGAGTACGCGGGAGGAGATGAATTTAGTGCGTCTGAACTGGACGAAACGTATTGGTTGAACGGACTGGGTTGGACACGGGTGCTCATGCTCCCTGAACTTTCCTTTAACCCCAACAATGTGGTGCAGAAGGACGGACTGATAAGATTTATAGCAAAAAAAGAGGATAGTCTTTATACGCTCGGAATGTATGAAATTGACAGTGCCCTGGTAAAACGGAAAAACCTTAAACTCGACAGTAACCGCTTTCTCACCAAATACTCAGCAGGCTGTATCATTAGCAGAGCTAAAATGCACTATGGGCTATATGAACTCAGGTTTAAGGTTGAAGAAGGGCGGGGAATTTGGCCTGCCTTTTGGTTTTTTGGCGGGAACAAAAACGAAGAGATCGATGTGTTCGAATTGAAGGGCGAGAAACGAAAAGCAATACATGTCGACATGCATTGCCCAACGGGCTGTGACAGGGAATACACTGATAAATTCAGTTTCAGTAAAAACTGGGGCGGATGGTTGCCGGTAAAAGAGCCGCTTGATGAAGCCTTTAACCTCATGCTTCTGGAATGGGAGGCTGAACAGATCAGCTGGTATTTTAACGGGTTTCCCTTTGCCTATTTCAATGGCCGACTCTCCACACCAATGAATTTATACCTGAACACCTCAGTAGCGAAAGATGGCGAAGCGTTTAAACCAGGGCCCAACCAAAGTAATACATGGCCCAACACATATTCTGTAGATTATATAAGAATTTGGCATGACAAAGGGAAAGGAGATACAGTATTACTCAAGCCGGGTCGCTTAGAAGATAGGGAAACGGGTTATACCAATAAACCCTTAAAGAAGAAAGGTTTAACCTATAAGAGGGCTGAGTTTTCAGGCTCCAAAGCTTTTGTTTATTTTAGTCTCACTTCACCAAACAGCCTAAGTATACGACTTAATGGAAAAATGAGCTCAGCAAAAAGCAGTATTCGTATACGGGGTGAAAACACGGATGTTCTCTTAACCGATGTATCCAAATTAAATAAGATTGAAATCAAACCCGGAGAAAAACTGCTAAGAGTAGAGATCAGTGACGGTAAAAAAACACACATCAAATACTTGCGCTTGACTTTTTAAACCGGAATTGTTTACAAAAGCTGTAACCATTGTGCTTCAGAGCACTTATCCTTTTTATTTTTAACACATGCGAATAGTTTACTTCCTGCTTATATGCTGCACTGCATCCGGTGTTTTTGCACAGTTAAAAAAAGAATATTACGATGCGGCCCAAACCAAACTCAAATCCGAAACGGATTACTACAAAGGCATGCCTCATGGTTTACACCAGGAGTACTATGCCAGCGGGAAGTTGAGCACAAAAGGGTTTTACAATTACGGGAAAGAAGACAGCACCTGGATCTTTTATTTTGAAGATGGGAGAAAAAAAGCAATTGAACATTTTGTAGGCGGTAAAAAATGGGGCACGTTTTCCTACTATTTTAAAACTGGCGCCATCAGTCAGCGAACCAAATACCAGAATAACCTTGCTGACAGTACCTGGACCGCATATTATGAGAACGGTAATGTGAAAAGCAGGGAAAACTTCGAGAACGGAAAACGAGAGGGAGAGTGGGTGTATTATTTTGAAAACGGAAAACCGGAAAGCAAAGGAAATTTTATAAAGGATAAACAGGAAGGCAAAGTAGAAACCTGGCACCCAAAGGGCTATCGGATAAAAGTTCAGGAATACTGTTCTGGAGTGCTTTGCGGTCGTTGGGAGGAATATTATGACGATGGCAAACCCAAGTTTGTGAAGGAGTACAAAGATACTTTAGTATTGTTGATGGACTTATGGGACAATAGCGGAAGGCAGTTGGTAACGAATGGGAATGGCAGTGTAACCGCAAGCTACGACAATGGAATGGTGAAAGCCATGGGGCATTATAAAGCAGGATTGCAGGACAGCACTTGGCGGTATTTTCATCCCAATGGCGAACTTGATTATGAGGCCAATTACCGCAACGGCATGCTCAATGGCTATTATTCATCCTATTACAGTAACCACAACATCAAAAGCGAAGGCAACTTCAACGACAATTTAAAAAATGGGTTGTGGAAATTTTACACCAAGGAAGGAGTGCTTGAGATCAAAGGCACCTTAAGAGGCGACAGCCGAGAAGAAGCCTGGACCTACTATTATTCTAACGGAAAGGTGGAATCGCAGGGAAATTTTGAGAATGATCTTCAAAACGGTACCTGGCAGTATTTTTACAAGACAGGGGAAAAATGGAGAGAAGGAAATTATGAGAAAGGTATAAAAACAGGCACATGGACAACCTGGTTTGAGAATGGGAATAAATTGCAAGAAGGCCCTTATGTAAATGGAAAGGAGCACGGCCCGTGGAAAAGCTGGTGGGAGAATGGGAATAGAAAAGACGAAGGGTCTTTTGAGCAAGGAAAATTGCAGGGTGTTTGGCGTGGATGGTATCCTAACGGTTCTCAAAATTACGTAGGGAACTATAACGATAAAAGTGCAAAAGAGGGTGAATGGAACTATTATTATGATTCAGATAAGCCAAGAGAAACATGTAATTATGTAAATGGCATTAAACACGGCGACTACCAACAGTGGTATGAGAAAGGTGGATTTACAGATACAAAGGGACAATACAACAAGGGGCACCAGCACGGCGAATGGACCTATTATTTCGAAACCGGAGGCGTGAGCCGCATCCAAAACTTTAAAAACGGTAAGCTCAGCGGAAAAAGCGTGTCGTATTATCCTAATGCGGCCATTCAAAGCATATCCTATTACAGCATAATCAGTGATTCACGAAAGGGCAAATCCCAAAGTGTACCCGACGGAACGTGGATTTATTACGACAAAAACGGCAACGAAGTAAACCGCACGACATACGTGAATGGAGTAAGAAAATAATAAATATTTTGTTACATTTGTTTAAAGCCTAAGCATATGAAAAATTTCTTTTACGCTTTTTTCCTGGTTATACTCAACAGCGCACTGTTTTATTCATGTAATGATGAAGAAAAAAATGAAGATTTGGTGGAAGAGGAACAGCAAACAGCTACAGAATCAAAGCAAGTTGCGTTCAGCGCCCAAAATGTTTTTAATACCTTGCCCGATAAAGAACTTGTACTTAGTCTGATTGATAAAAACAACCTTGAGTACAATCCAGATTTTTTAAACGACCCAAACTCAGTGACTAAATACAACATTGAGTTTTTTAAGGCCATTAATCTGGGCATATACGGTTCCGACTTAACCATTTCCAGCACCTTTGATCAAACCCAGGAGAGTATGGTGTTTTTAAAATGTGTGAATGTGCTTGCCGGTAATTTAGGTGTTAACGCGGCGTTTGATCAGCGTATGTTCGACCGTATTCAAAGTAATGATAACAATAAGGATTCTGTGTTACAGATTATAACTGAATCCTTCAAGGAAGTAGATGAAATATTAAAAAACAATAACCGTCCGGGCACTTCTGCTATTATTCTTGCGGGCTGTTGGATCGAAGGTTTATATGTGTCGTGCCAAATGGCACAAATGGTTTCGGCCGAAAGTATTTTTAAAACCATTCTCTCTCAGAAGGAATCCCTCCACAACCTTCTGGCTTTGCTGGAATCGGTTGAGTTAAAGGAGGAAGAAAAATTTCTCGTGAAGGATTTAAAGGAACTTCATAAAATATATGAAGTCGCCGAAACGTCTACTACCTATGATAAGGCTGCAATTGCCGGAATCACGCAAAAGATAAGTGACCTTAGAAATAATGTCGTTAGTTCTAACTCCTGATTTAGAGAATTTTCGCATTTCGTTTTAGCATCTGCCTTTTATTTAGTTTAACTTAGTGCTGTTATGGCTGGTGATTTTTTCATTAGAAGATTCAAGGGTACGGTCTTTTTTGTCCTCATGTCACTCAATACGTTTTCGGCTCAAATCCTCATACCAATGGATGAAACGCAGAAAAACCACCTGAAGGCGTATGGCATTGCCTACTGGGCTTTGAAAGGGGAATTGGAGATCCAATGGCTGATCAATTACAGAGGTGGGAGTTTTTTGATTCCAAACGCAAAAGCTGTTTCCAACGAGTGTCTGATTCGCGGGGTAAATTATGAAATTATCTCCGATGCACAGAGCAATTCACTTTTAGCCGATATCGCTAACCCTGAAGTAAACCAAGATGCAATCAAGCTTGAAAAAGCGCCCCGCATAGCAGTGTATTCTCCAAAAGGCAAACAACCCTGGGACGATGCGGTAACCCTTGTGCTCACTTACGCCGAGATCCCCTATGATGTGGTGTACGATGAAGAAGTATACCTTGATAAACTGAAGGATTACGATTGGTTGCATTTGCACCACGAAGATTTCACGGGTCAGTACGGAAAATTCTATAGCTCTTTTCATCAGGCGGCATGGTACCAGAATGAAGTGAGGGAAAACGAAGCCATGGCCAAAAAATTAGGCTTCACCAAAGTGTCGCAAATGAAACTGCACACGGCTAAAAAGATCAGAGATTATGTGTTCAGCGGCGGGTTCCTTTTTGCGATGTGCAGCGCAACGGATAGCTACGACATTGCGCTGGCAGCAGAAGGGCTTGACATTTGTGAAACTATGTTTGATCATGATCCGGCACAAAAGGATGCCACTTCCCGTCTGGATTTTTCTAAGGGGTTTGCTTTTGAGAACTATAAGCTTAGCATGAATCCAATGGAATATGAATACTCTACGATAGACACCTATACTTCGAGAAGACAATATGGGCCGAACCAAAAAAACGATCAGTTTACACTCTTTGAGTTTTCAGCTAAATGGGACCCGGTGCCTACCATGTTGTGCCAGAATCACGAAAGCACAGTAAAAGGGTTCTGGGGCCAAACGGCGGCCTTTGATAAAAAGTACATCAAAAAAAGTGTGTTGGTGATGGGTGAGACCAAAGCCTGGGGAGAAGCAAGATACATTCATGGGGATTACGGTAAAGGAACCTGGACGTATTATAGCGGACACGACCCTGAGGATTATGAACACCGGGTGGAAGAACCTCCGACAGAATTGAGTTTGCACCCAAATTCGCCGGGATACCGTTTAATACTCAATAACATCCTATTCCCGGCGGCGAAAAAGAAAAAACAAAAAACCTGAAGGCATGCAGTTTCTCATAAAACTACTCGTGTCAGCTTTGGCCATCTATCTTGTGGCTCTAATCATGCCGCATGTTCAAATCGACGATCAAATTACCGTAGTTTTGGTTGCGCTGGTGTTGGCTTTTCTTGATGCCATCGTAAAACCACTGTTAACCTTACTTACCATACCCATCACCATCTTTACCTTCGGCTTTTTCCTGCTGGCCATAAATGCCTTTATCATTTTAATCGCCACCCGACTGGTCCCCGGCTTTCATGTGGATGGGTTTTGGTGGGCGCTCTTATTCAGTATAGTGCTGTCGGTCACTAACGGCTTCTTAAATTCCGCATTTGGCGTACATCGCCAAAATGAAAGAAGAGATGGTGAGAACGGTCCTGGTAGCCAGGAACCCTATTGATCAAGCTTGGTAAAACCTGCAGGCACACTCATGTTTTCCTCAGTAGGAACTGAGTTGACTATTTTAATGGCTTCAAGGCGCGTTAACATCTTCCCGTCACTAATCTGTTTTTCTTCACTAAGCAAGGGCATACTTCCTTTTGGCAGATCTTTGATCTGGCCAAAATAAATACTTTGTTTGTCCTTGCGGTTCCATAACTGTATAAGGGGAATAAAAAAGTCGAACTTATCGGTTGTAATCCAGTAACTAATAACCAAATTCTCCTCGGTATTTCTAACGATGTATTCAAAACAGCGGTACCCAAGAATTTTTTTGATGTTTCCGGTTTTGCTTACGATACATTGTCCGCGAATAATCTGTGGGGTTTCACTCTTTTGACTGCCCCAGAGCTTACGTCTTGGATTCACCCATTTAATCTCATGCGCTTTCAGGTCAAAAATAAAACTCCCCTCTACAGCCCCACCTTTTTTACCATATTGGTCGAGCTTTACAATGGGCTCTTTCACAAGGTAAAAATTGTGGGAAGTGTCTTTTTGGGTATAATACTTGAAATCGATGCTGCCGCTGAAACTTTGCGAGTAGCTGTAAAAAGCCGCCAGAATACTGGTGATAAGAAGCAGAGATTTTTTCATAACAAGGGATTTGTAACACGAATTTATGTATTTTAGTATGAAATAAAAGTGGGGATGGAAAATAATACGAACACCCTGGGGAGGGAAAGTGAGAAGAGAGCGAGGGAATTTCTTGAGGAGAAGGGGTACAGCATACTCGAAGTAAACTGGAGATACCTTAAGCTGGAGATTGATATTATCGCCCGGCACTCTGACACCATTGTTTTTGTTGAGGTTAAATTTCGAAAAAACGACGAACATGGAGAACCTGAACTTTTCGTAAACAGAAAAAAGCAGAACTTTATTATCAAGGCGGCTAACGCCTACATCGAGTCGCACAACATTCAATACGAATCCCGCTTCGATATAGTTGCACTAAGTAAGAAAAGAAACGAGATAATACATCTGGAAGGCGCATTCTTTCCTACCTTAGTAAAAGCATTATGAACAGACCAAGAAAAAGTTCCGAAAGGAAAAAGCCCGGAAATAGTAGGGGTACCGGCAAGTCCGCCGGCGAAAGAGCTAAACATCCTTTCAAGAAATTTATGGGACCAAAAGGCCCGGCAACCGGACCAAAACGCCCCTCAAGAGACCGTGATGACAAAAAGCCGGACTCAGAACGTGGCCCGCGGAAGAACAGTGACGAGCGCCCAAGAAGAACGAGTGATGACCGCCCCCGTTGGAAAGCCGATGAAAGGCCAAGAAGAAGCGGGGATGATCGTTCAAAAGAACGAAAGGACTATAAGCCGGAGTCTGGAAGGGCAGCCAGCGGAAGACGCTTTTTTAAAAAGGACGATGAAAATTCGGGCGCCAAAAGAGGAGACGATAGAGGGACTTACAAAAAAAACGATGAACGTAAGGATTTTCGCAAGGAAAGGAACGAGACTGGCCCCCGCAAAACCTATGGCGCAACACCTAAACAGGATGATGGGGAAAGAAAACCATTTCGGGAGTCTTCTTCGCGTTCTGAAAAACATCCTGATTCCAGACGTGAAAGACCTGATCGAAGTGTCAAACACGGCAGATCTAAAGGTAGGGCCCAAGCCCCTTCAAGAGAAAAAAGATTCGACCGTGATGAATTTGTTTCAGGCGAGGGATTTGAAAGGCAATCACCAAGCCGCGAGGCAAGGACATCACCCACATTTAAACCAAAAAGTGGTTCCGACCAGGGCTTAATTCGATTAAACAAATACCTGTCAAATGCCGGGATTGCCTCCCGTCGCGACGCCGACAACCTGATTATCAGCGGAGCTGTTAAGGTGAACGGCATAGTTGTGGATCAACTGGGCGCAAAAATACGACCCGGTGATAAAGTTACCTATGGTGACCAATCGGTAAAAGGAGAGCGTAAGGTGTATCTTTTGCTAAACAAACCAAAGGATTACATAACCACCATGGAAGATGAGCGTGACCGTAAAACAGTTATGAAACTGGTGGAAGGAGCCTGCAGAGAACGGATATATCCCGTTGGTCGTTTGGACCGAAATACAACAGGCCTGCTTTTAATGACCAATGATGGGGAACTCACAACCAAATTAACCCACCCAAAACACGGCATAAAAAAAGTGTACCATGTAAGTTTGAATAAAGGCCTAAAACCGGAACATTTTAAGGAGATTACAGATGGAATAGAATTGGAAGATGGATTAGTTAAAGTAGACGATCTGGCTTTCGTTGGTGAGGGAAAAAAGGAAGTGGGTGTGGAGATTCATAGTGGCAAAAACCGGGTAGTTAGGCGTTTGTTTGAGCACCTGGGGTATGATGTTATTAAGCTCGACAGGGTTGTATTTGCCGGGCTTACAAAGAAGGATTTGCCGCGAGGAAAATACCGGTTTCTGAGTGCCAAAGAGATCAGCTTCCTGCAAATGATTGGTTAAAAAGCAGTAATTTCGGGGGATAATACGTAGTTCAAAAAATCATCCAGTTTTATGTGCGGAATAGTAGCATACATAGGCCGTAAAGAAGCCTACCCAATTTTGGTAAAGGGTCTTCAGCGTCTCGAATACCGCGGTTACGATAGCGCCGGTGTAGCAATGATTAATGCCGGGGGCAATCTGAATGTCTACAAGCGAAAAGGGAAAGTGAGCGATCTGGTTGAATTTGCAAAGGGCAAGGACCTAAGTGGAACCGTTGGCATTGGCCACACACGCTGGGCCACACACGGGGAACCCAATGATGTGAATTCCCATCCGCATTATTCCCAATCCAAAAATCTGGTGATGATCCATAACGGCATCATTGAAAATTACTCATCCATAAAAGAGGGGCTTAAGAAAAGAGGCAATACCTTTTTATCCCAAACCGATACTGAGGTTTTAATTCACCTCATCGAAAACATTCAGCAACACGAAGGTATAAAACTTGGACAGGCTGTTCAGGCAGCTCTAAACCAGGTAATTGGTGCATACGCCATAGTTGTTCTGGACAAAAACGATCCCGACACTATTGTTGCCGCAAAAAAGGGAAGTCCGATGGTGATTGGTATTGGCGACGACGATTTTTATATCGCATCAGACGCGTCACCAATTGTGGAATACACCAAAAACGTTGTTTATCTTGAGGATGAACAGGTGGCTGTGCTTCGTAAAGGACATGAGCTGATGATCCGAAATCTGAAGGATAAAGAAATTACCCCCTATGTTCAAAAACTTACCATAGAACTCGAATCCATAGAAAAGGGTGGTTACGATCACTTTATGCTGAAAGAGATTTATGAGCAGCCCCGTTCGGTTAGAGACAGTATGCGTGGTCGCCTGAAGGCCAATGAAGGTGAGATTCGAATGGGAGGCATTATTGACCACGAGAAAAAATTTGAAAAGGCTAAACGCATCATTTTTGTTGCCTGTGGTACCTCATGGCACGCTTGTTTGGTTGGCGAATATTTGTTTGAAGAATTTGCAAGGGTTCCTGTTGAGGTGGAATATGCTTCCGAATTCCGTTACAGAAACCCTGTCATTTATCAGGATGATATTGTTATAGCGATTTCACAAAGCGGGGAAACAGCAGATACACTTGCGGCTGTAGAATTGGCCAAGTCAAAAGGCGCAACTGTGCTCGGAGTGTGTAACGTAGTGGGCTCTTCCATCGCGCGAGCTACACACGGAGGCAGCTATACGCACGCAGGGCCAGAAATTGGTGTAGCCTCTACAAAGGCATTTACAGCGCAGGTAACGGTACTCACGCTCATGGCACTACATATGGCCAAGGTTCGTGGAACCATAAGCGAAAGCCGATACAGGCAATTGTGCTATGAAATGGATGCCATTCCTTCAAAAATCGAACAGGTGCTACAACTCAATGATCAGGTCAGGAAAATTGCTTTCGCCAATAAGGACAGTTCAAACGCCCTGTATTTAGGCCGTGGCGTTTCTTTTCCGGTAGCGCTGGAAGGTGCCCTGAAACTTAAAGAGATTTCATATATACATGCCGAAGGGTATCCTGCAGCTGAAATGAAACACGGTCCCATTGCACTTATTGATGAGGAAATGCCAGTGTATGTAATTGCTACAAAAGGCGCCAACTATGAAAAAGTGGTGAGCAACATTCAGGAGGTGAAGGCAAGAAAAGGCAAGATTATTGCAGTGGTTACTTCAGGGGATAAGGAAGTAAAAGCTATGGCAGACTTTGCGGTTGAAATTCCGGAAACGGATGAGTTCCTTGTGCCACTTATTGCCGTTATTCCTTTACAGCTTTTGTCCTATCATATCGCTGTTATGCGTGGATGCAACGTGGACCAGCCCCGTAATCTTGCTAAGAGTGTAACAGTTGAATAAAACTACATGCCGGGAAAAGCAACGCTTATTTTCGGCCTTATGTTCTGGACTTTTCTGCAGGCCCAGGACTTAACCTACAGCAGGGTATTCCCCAGCATACCTAAAAATCTCCCAATCTTTATCCAGAATACCCAACACGATTATTTTTACGTATTGAGGTATAACCGCAAGGCACACGACCTTACCCTTGAACGCCGGGCTAAACCTTCTGCCGAAATCCTCTCTTTTACTCCTCTTAAGCTCGACAGCGTCAATTCTGACCTTTACAATTATGCGAGCATGGATTATCTTTTGTTCGAACACAAAAGAGGCTTGTATTTTGTTTTTGAAAAAAACCTCAACAGCAAAAAATCGATCTTCTTTAAACACATTGATTCTCTTGGAAAAGCCGGCGGTTTTAAAGAAGTGTGCAGCCTAACACTTGAAAGTACAATGCTCGATTTTGATATTGAACTGGCCGGGGCATATGGAGCAAAACTTTTGATTCTCAGCACACAGAAGTACCTGAACCAAACCACAAAAAAAACCATTATCTTATATGATCTGGAATCGAAAAGCGAAATCTGGGCGAAAACATTGCCCCTTGAGAATAGCCTGACAGGGTACAGCAAAGGGTTTTGTCTGAGTGAACAAAACGACTTGTTTTATGTGATGGTGAAAGCCCAAATTGTTTCGTACAAAAGAAAATACATCAAACACGCGCAAGTGATGGTGCCTACCTTTTATTACGATTCCCTGCACTTGATAAAATTTTCAACTGCCGGCAACCGGTTACAAAAACAATTTTTGGTGAGTGATTTAAGTGCTCTTCATGGCCTCAAACTCCACTGCGATTCAAATGAGGTCAGGGTATTGGCCCAAGCGGCAATCAAGCAAAACGATAACACGCGTACAATTGTACTTTTTAATTATAGCTGTAATGTTGATTTGACAAGTGCCGGACGTATTGAAACCACACCAATTAGTCCTGATGTTAAAAGGAGATTGACGTACTACGATGGTACAGACTACAAAGATGCGGCCGACAAGGAATTTGACCTTGTTGATGAATACTTTGGCAGGCAGTATACTTATATTCTCACCGAAAGGAAAGAAGGGGGGGTTTACAAAGAACTTCTGCTTTGGCAAATACAGAATTCAAATGGCAAAGTGTTTAACCATTACCTCATTCCAAGACGTATGTTATCCTCTGAAACCTGGAGCAGATATACTGACATAGGTGAGGCAGGCAGCGCCCTATCAAAATCAAATTATTATTTATTTTTGGCTGAAGCCGCTGCAAATGTGACTATTGACCCCAATACGGCCAGCTATTATCAATTGAAAAAGAAAGCCTCACTTAGCCATTGTTATCTGATTGTGTATACCCCCGGACAAAATGGCGTTATCTCAAAGCGCAAATTGCACCAAAACCTTGGTTTTGACTTTATTCCGATAGATTATAGTGCTCCGGAAACAGGAGACCTCGTGTTTTATTTTAGCAACGGCAAGCAGGAAAAATTCGCTGTGCTTAATTTTTTACAACCATAGTGCCCGAGGCCTGAGCCTGCAGGGCGCTTATGCGTTCCAATACCAGTTCATAAATGGCCTTGTACTCAGGAATGTGTTCGGAATAATACGCAAGAGTTGAATCGTATTGACTTTTGCGAATCATTCTTTCCTTAAGTGGGTTAAAGGCGTAAACAGAATCCATTTTCAAGTTAGTTACCTGCTTTATATTAATGTTTGCTGCACTTTCGCAAAGCGAGAGATCTACGAGCAGACTCACAAATTCATCTTCTGGGATTAGGTTTATGGGTTTTTCCCTATTCCCTCCTCCCCCCTTACAGGCTGTTAGGAGAACTAACGTAAATAACCCAATAAAACCGGAAAAATATTTCAGTGAGCGCATGATGACAGGGCAAAGATACTATTATTCCACTCCCTCATCAGAGGCGCGTTGAGAAACTAACAGGCTGCTCTTTATATTCTTTTATGTGATGCTATTACACAGGATAAGCTTGTTGTATATTTAGGTCATGAATCGCTTGCTGCTAAAACTTAAGAACAAATACTTACTTAGCATTGTACTTATTCTGGTTTGGCTGGTTTTCTTCGATAAAAACGATGTGTTCACACAATATGAACTCATTAAAAAGTGCCGTAAACTGAACGCTGAAAGGGAATATTACCTGAAGGAAATCACCAACAACAAAGTTGAACTTGAAGAACTCAGGGAAAACTCCAAAACGTTGGAAACCTTTGCCAGAGAGAAATACCTGATGAAAAAAGAGAACGAGGACCTTTTTGTGTTTGTTCCCCGTTAATTTACTTTGTTTTATTGGCTCCGGCTTCGGCAGATTTTGCACCGGCCATGGATTCCAAATCGCGGTCAAAGAAATACAACCCCCCCTTATCGTCTCCGATGAGTTTAATTTTATCAACAATTTGACGGGCCAAGGCCTCCTCTTCAATTTGTTCGCTCACGTACCATTGAAGAAAATTATGTGTGGTATAATCTTTTTCTTTCAGGGTGGCATCTACCAGGCCGTTAATCTCATTGGTGACTTTAATCTCATGTTTCAGAATTTCTTCAAAAACAGATTTTACTGATTTAAAAGTAACCGGTGGTTGTTTTAATGCGGGTACCACACCATGTCCACCACGCTCGTTCACAAACTTAATGAGTTTAAGCATATGTAAACGCTCTTCGTCGGCATGCGTGTACAGAAAAGAAGAAACACCGTTTAAGCCTTGGGTTTCAGCCCAACTGGCCATGGCCAAATAATACTGTGAAGAAAAACCTTCGAGTTCAATTTGTTTGTTTAATGCTTTGCTGACCTGAGGAGATAACATAATTGGTATTTTTTACAAATATAAAGAATATTGGGTGTTTGAGGTTTGTGATCAAGGGCTTCAGATTAAGTACAACGAAGTTTAGTTGTGTACTGTTTTAAATTTTTGTAAACCCCTGTCAAGCCATTGAATGTACTTTTTGATATCCGGGTCGTAACTGGTAGAATCGCTTAGGCGATTTTCATTCCAGTCAATAATCCAATATTGCGGTTGTGTACTCGAAAGGTATCTGGTGTTTTGCAGGTAGCTCCAGCGGTTGCCAACGCTTTTTAAGGTACGTTTTGATCCATTCCACATCACTTCAACCTGTTGCTCGGCTTCAAGCTGTTTTTTATCGTCGACATAAAGCGATACCAGCACAAAATCCTCACTAAGTTTACGTTTCACATCCGGATCACTCCATACTTGCCCTTCCATCTTACGGCAGTTTACACAAGCCCATCCTGTAAAATCAATCATCAGGGGTTTTTTAACTTTTTTCGAATAGGCCAATGCTTGGTAATAATCATCAAAGGCCGGGATACCATTTGGTCCACGGTGGGCGTGTTCCGGCAAATCGCTTGCATGCCCTGTGCCGGATAAGAGTTCGCCTTTACGTCCCCCAAAACCTTCAGGCGATTCACTGTAAAAATCCGGAGGAGGAAATCCTGAAATGAGTTTTAAGGGTGCACCCCAGAGCCCGGGAATTAAATAAACGGTAAAAGATAAGGTGACAATTGCCATAAGCAGCCTTGAAACAGAGAGTGTTTTTGTTTCACTGTCATGTGAGAGACGGAACCAGCCCATCAGGTATATTCCCAGCAAACCAAAGATTACAATCCATAAAACAATAAACACTTCCCGGGTTAGAATGCCTGCCTGCACCACAAGGTCAGCATTGGATAGGAATTTTAGCGCAAGGGCCAGTTCAAGAAATCCAAGCGTAACTTTTACGGAATTGAGCCAGCCGCCTGACTTTGGAAGCGTATTGAGCCAGCCCGGAAAAGCCGCAAACAAACCAAATGGAAGGGCCAGGGCAAGAGAAAAGCCGAACATGCCAAAGAATGGACCGGCCAAAGCGCCTGTTGCAGCAGCTTCTACCAATAAGGTGCCAATAATTGGACCGGTGCAGGAAAAAGACACAAGACCCAGGGTGAATGCCATAAAAAAGATGCCTAATAATCCCCCTTTTTCAGAACGGGCATCCATTTTGTTCACAAAAGAGGAGGGCAGCGTAATTTCAAATGCGCCCAAAAATGAAATGGCGAAAACCACCAAAAGCACAAAAAAAGCCAGATTGAACCACACGTTGGTTGCCAGATTATTCATTGCATCGGCTCCAAAAAGGAGAGTTACGCCCAACCCCAGTGCAATGTAGATAACAATAATGGAAACAGAATAAATCAATGCATTGCGGATGCCGGCTGCCCTTGATTTGCTTTGTTTGGTGAAAAAACTCACTGTCATTGGTATCATGGGAAAAACGCAAGGTGTAAGTAAGGCTACAAGACCTCCTGCAAAACCCGCGAAAAATAAAACCCACAAGGGGTCCTGAGCCTTTTTGGGAACGGCAGCCTTAAATTCAGTCTTAATATCCGGAAGTGCTGATTTAGTTATGGGAACGGAACTTGCTGTGTCTGTTTTTTCCGCAGCTATACTGCTGTTTACTGCCGGCAATTCTGATGAGGAAACAACGTCGGCTCCTGCGCATGAAAAGTCAAACTCAACCGGTGGAGAAAAGGCCTGGCATTGGCTCTCATTACAGGTCATGCCATAAATCTCGCCCTTTACAACAAATGCTTTCGTGGTTAATACTTTTATTTTTTGTCTGAATATAACCGGACCATCAAATGAGCGCACAATGGCGCTATCAAAAAGGGGCTCCATGGTCTCATGAGGTTTTGGCTCTATGGTTTTACCTATTAAGGCGTAATCACTTGATTTTACAAACTCAATGCTGGTAGGGGTGGGGCCGTCGGGTGTTTCAATTTGAGAATATACGTGCCAGCCGGGTTCAGGAGTTGCTTTAAACTGCAATTCGATTTCATTGGCACTTATCTTTTTCTGACTAAAGCTCCATTTCACATAGTTTTTGGGTTGCCCTAAGGCAAGACTTACTAGAACAGTGGCAATTGAGGCAGTTAAAAATCTCTTCACGGTAAAGTATTTGTGGTTTGAGGGGCTAAAAGTACACTATTTTACTGGGCCTTTACATTCAGTTCTATGGTCTTTGGCGGCAGACACATGTTGTCGCTGCAACTAACAAACTCCACCTTAACTGATACAGTAAAGCCTGGCTTTGCTTTAAGTTTTATTTTTTGTCTGAATTCAGCTTTATCTGAGAACATAAAAAGTTTGGCCTCAAAAGCCTTATCATATTCTTCGTGTACGTTGAACTCTTCAGTTTTCCCAACCAATTCAAATAGATTGGATTCAACAAACTGAACGGTGGTCGAAATCGGACCTGCATCGGTAGGGCGTTGAGAATAGGTGTGCCAGCCGGCTTGAATTTTACCGACAATGGTAACCTCGCCCTCTGTAGCCGAAATGGTTTTGTAGCTGCAGGTCCAAAACACAGGGTTGTTTTCCTGGGCGGATAGGCCAAGTGATGTAATAAAAAGTAGGCTAAATAATAGAAGGAATCTCATGGTCGAATTTTAAATAAAATTCAGCTTAAAGTTTCAAGGAAACAAGCGCTAAACAAAGTTTAACACTTATTGGTCGAGCCGTTTCCAGTTGCGCAAGAGGATTTTAAAGTCATTCTCACTTTGATAATCTTTAGAGTAATTCAGAAACACACGTTTGGTTTGCTCATCGTTCATGTTCTGAATTAAGCCGTCGGCAGGGGTAAATACTGAGGGACGGATTTCAGGCAGATCGAAACGTTCGCACTTGCCATAGCCAACCCATGAATAAAAGCCAAACAGCACTTTTATGGTATTGCTTAAAAAACGCAGTTTGTTTTTTTGGAACCAGATAAGGAGTGGACTTAAACCAATGATAAACGTGCTGATTAGAATATCAAGCAAACGTTTTTTACGCCTGTTTTCAGGGCGCCCCAGGTTGTTGATGTCGATTACATACAAGTCGCCGGCTGTATCAATACTATTACTGCCAATAATGGATAAACTTTCAGGCGGGGCAATTTTAAACTCAACACCTCTGGTTACCAGTTTAATCATCTTACCTATAATATCACTTGAAGACACATCCCTGGCACAAAAAATAATCTCAGTAATGTGGTGAATTTGTATGGTTTCATCCAACTGCTCAAAATTACCGATATAATGATTGTTTTTGATGCCATTGCTTTCGTTGCTGATAAAACCTACAAAGCCCGTTCTGATTTTGGTTTTCTCAAGCAGGTCCATAACCCTGTTAAATTCAGCCTCGCTGCCAATGATGGCGATACGCGTATTGGACTTGTGTGTGCCGTGTTTAAATTTCTGAATGTTCATGAGCCCATAAATCCAGCGGCTGAGCAGGTAAAAACACAAAGCCATTAAAGACCCAATGAGAATGAGTGCCCTTGAAAACCTGTAATGTTCGGGCAACAGACCATAAACGATCAAAATAAAAGCCATTCCAACCAGTATGCCTCTGAAAATGCGCCTGTATTTTAAAGGACTATCGTAGCCTCCGCTGAGGTATACAAAAAACATCCATATAAGCGTGTACAATGGGAAAAACATGGCCGTGAGTTGCTCTGAATATAAGTTGGGATAAAGCTTGAAATACGTTTCATATAGTGTTTTACAGAGAAACAGGCCACCAAGTATAGCAGCAAAATCAACAGCAGGAAATATCAGTTGTTTTAGTACGCGCGAAACTATAGCACTTCCGGCCCTAAGCGTTATTGCCAGGTAGATCAAAAAATTAAAAAACCTGGCATTGTTTTGAGTAAAATGTTTGCGGGCGAAAATAGCCATGGCTTTGTAAAAAATGATGACATAGTTTACGCTGCTTTTTTTTGTACTCTCACCTTTGTAGTGAATGATGCTGGACTCAGAGAAATAGTAGTTTTTGTAGCCTGCTTTGGTAATGCGGTACGAGAGATCTATGTCCTCTCCGTACATAAAAAACGTTTCATCCAGTAAGCCTACTTTGTCCAGGCATTCTTTGCGGATGAGCATAAATGCCCCACTAAGTACATCCACCAGGTGATTGGCATTTTTGTCAAGATAGGTGAGATGGTATTGGCCAAATTTTTTTGAGTGGGGAAACAGTTTGGCAAGACCAAATATCTTATAAAACGCAACCGAAGGTTTTGGCAATCCCCTTTTGCTTTCCGGTAAAAAATTGCCTTTTCCGTCAAGCATTTTTATACCGAGGCCACCTGTTTCTGGATGTGACTCCATAAAAGCGATGGTTTTACTGAATGTATCTTCCTGAACTACAGTGTCCGGATTCAGCAACAAGACATATTTTCCCAAAGATTGCAGTATGGCCTGGTTGTTGGCGGCCGAAAAGCCCTTATTAACCTTATTGGCAATAAGCCTTACCTGAGGGAATTTTTCTTTAATCAATCCCGTTGAACCATCCACTGAATTGTTGTCTACAACAAAAACCTCTGCGGAGGTGTTACCAAGCGCCTTGTATACCGAATACAAACATTGCTCGAGGAAATGTTTAACGTTATAGTTGACTATAATTATGGAAAGCTGCAGCACCTTATTAACGTGAACGCGAAGAATTAAGTATGGTGGTTTTGAACATTTCTTTTATTAACTTTGCGCTTCGTTTTTACAGAACCGGTCCCATAGCTCAGTTGGATAGAGCACAGGTTTTCTAAACCTGCGGCCCTTGGTTCGAATCCAAGTGGGACTACAAAATTAAAAAGCCTTGACTCCAAGGCTTTTGCTGTTTTACAAATGGCGGTAATCTTGTTCTGGTTCATGGAATTACACTACAATTTCGTCCATGTCTTTGTTAAAGAACTTGTATTCCATAATGCCCATGCTGGAAACAGGTTGTATTTTAATCCACTGTTTAAATTCAAAATACCATTTCCACTGCAGGCTTCTGAATAAGCCCCCTTTTTTTATGTAGGCTTCAATATAGGGGTGAATGTTCAGGCTGATGTTTTTCTGATTTTGTTCTTTGAGGATGTACCTTAGGGTATTATCAATCTGGTCGACAAAAAGAATACTTGGCTGTACTTTTCCTGTACCGCCGCAGCCGGGGCAGGTTTCGAGAACTTCAACATTAACTTCAGGACGCAGGCGCTGACGGGTTATCTGAATCAAACCGAATTTACTTGGAGGCAAAATGTTGTGTTTTGCCCTGTCCCGCTTCATTTCTTCCTTCAGTTTGTCGTAAAGCAGTTTACGGTTTTCGGCATGGTGCATGTCGATAAAGTCAACTACAATGATACCGCCCATGTCTCTCAAACGGAGTTGTCGGGCTACTTCTACAGCTGCTTCAAGGTTAACATCAAGTGCGTTTTGTTCCTGACTGTTCTCGCTTTTCGCCCGGTTGCCACTGTTCACATCAAACACATGTAAAGCCTCGGTGTGTTCAACCACCAGGTAAGCACCGCTTTTCATGTGAACGGTTTTGCCAAACAAACTTTTGATCTGCTTCTCTACACCAAAGGCGTCAAAAATAGGCACCTTACCGGTATGAAGTTTTAAAATATCGGCTTTATCCGGAGAAATAGTTTTAATGTAGGTTTTCAGATCCTCGAATACCTCAGCGTCGTTGACGTGAATGGCGTTAAAACTGGCATTCAGAAAATCACGTAGTATTACATTGGTTCTATCGGCCTCACCAAGCACCCTGGCCGGGGGTTGCGTGGTTTTAAGCGTTTTGAAACACTCATCCCAACGGCTGACAAGTTCATTCAGGTCATTTTCAAGGTCAGTAACCGATTTGTTTTCGGCTACAGTTCTCACAATCACTCCAAAGTTTTTAGGTTTGATCGAATGCATGAGGTCCTTTAGTCTGTTTTTTTCTTCGATGTTCCTGAGTTTTGATGACACGGAAATCTTATCAGAAAAAGGAATAAGTACCAGGTAACGACCGGCCAGGCTAATCTCTGTGGTAATTCGGGGGCCTTTTGCACTAATAGGTTCTTTGGCAATTTGAACCAAAATATTTTGACCGGACTTTACCAGTTCATTGATTTTCCCGTCTTTTTTTATCTCATGCTCATTTTTAAAGTACATGAGGTTGCTCACGGTTTGTTTGCCGCTTTTTGTATTCTCAACAAACTTCATGAGCGACAGCGCCTGAGGTCCCAGGTCAAGGTAGTGCAGGAAGGCATCTTTCTCATACCCTACATCCACAAACGCGGCGTTGAGCCCTGTCATTACTTTTTTTGCCCTGCCGAAATAAATGTCGCCTACCGAAAATCTGGAATTGTTCTTCTCACGATGCAGTTCTATTAAACGTTTGTCGTTTAATAAAGCAATCACCACTTCGTTAGGCGTGGAATTAATAATTAATTCTTGATTCACGCACGTAGTATTTTAATCAATTCAGGGCATTCAGCATGCGGACACGATGGTGTACAACACAACACATGAGCGATTTACCCCCGAAAGGATGGGTTAATAACTTGAGAAACGGATTGAAAAGAGGCAAGGCAGAACCCTTGAAAAAATCAAGAGATTTCAGCCTGCCGAATCAATTATTTCTTTTTATGACGATTTTTTCTCAAGCGTTTTTTGCGCTTGTGAGTGGCCATTTTATGTCTCTTTCTTTTCTTACCGCTTGGCATAATCTTTCTTTTTTTGGTTAATTACTGTTTCTTAATTGGTCTATGTATTTTCCGATCTCCAGTTTTACCATTGGATCAGTAGTTTTTTCTTGATAGGTCTCCAGCATCTTCAGGCTTTGTTCAGGTTCACCAAGTTTTTCGTAGGCATCGGCCAGATGAAGATAAACCTCAATGGCAGTGCTGTCAATCTGAAGTACTTTGTTAAAGCGCAATATGGCCCTGTCTAACTGTCCGCTTTTTACCGAAAATAAGGCAAAGGTCATTTGCAATTTAACATTGTTGCTGTCCTTTTGTTCTATGGACCTTAAGAGGCTGATGCCTTTCATGGGGTCCTCAGTTCCTTCTACCATACAGGCGGCCAGCATAATTCTGGCATCGGTGTTGGCAGAATCTTTTTTTAAGCAAGTGTTAAAACAAAATGCGGCCCTTTGGTATAACAGGGGCAGTTCACTTTCATCTTTTACAAAAGGAATGGAATAATAATAACGGTTACCGGCTTTATACCAGGCAGAGGCGCTATCCGTTCTTTCAGCAATGGTTTCTGTAAAGTAGGAGGCGAGGTCAGGACGTTTTTGCTGATCCCAAAAAACCACCAAACTATCTGAGGGTGATTTGGTTTTGAGGATGTCGTAATTTTTTCTGAGTTCAGGCACCAGATTTTTTAATGCCAGATTCAGATACACATCTAGGTCCTCCTTTTTACTTTGTGCTATAGGTTGTGCCGATGCAGGACCAGCCTCAGCTTCAGAAGCGGAACTTGCTTTTTGACGTGGAGAAATAAATAAAAGAACGGATAGGACAAGGGCGCCTGAAATCAGAATCAATCTGGTTTTTTTAGCGCTCATCAGAGATTAATCTTCTGTTTTAGGAAGCGGTTCAGCACTTTTTACATTGCGTTTTACGCGTTCTGCAAATGTTTTGGCAGCCTTAAAAGCAGGGATATAATGCTCAGGAATCACAACAGTTGTATTCTTTGAAATATTACGTCCGATTTTTTCAGCACGTTTTTTTACCAAAAACGTTCCGAAACCCCTCAGGTATACATTCTTACCTTCTACCATTGAGTTGCGAATCGTTTTCATGAAGGCTTCTACGGTTGCCTGAACAGCCATTTTCTCGATGCCTGTTTTTTCTGATATTTCATTTACAATATCTGCTTTGGTCATTTTACAAATTGTTTAAAATCAATTAATTGTAATTTAAAACGGGCAGCAA
>Ga0154020_10001291_pt1 | contig 31021 bp, 25 predicted proteins | sample Klosneuvirus_201_FD_109709 | JGI IMG/M metagenome (GOLD analysis project Ga0154020, IMG submission 109709) | Active sludge microbial communities from wastewater, Klosterneuburg, Austria - Klosneuvirus_20160825_MG | ecosystem: Engineered > WWTP > Aerobic digester > Activated sludge | place...
TTATTATAACTTCTTCAAACAAGTGCGTGTAACCATCTACTTCAATAATAAGCTTTAACTCCTTACACATAAAATCGGCAATGTAATTAAGAACAGGCCTTTGTCTGTTAAACGTATAACCTGATTGTTTTCCTTTAAGCGCATATTTCCATAGACAAGCTTCAGCTTTGGTCATGCCGTTTCTGTTTTCACGTGCAAAGTCCCTAAGATTTTTATTGTAAAAGTTATTTTGACTGTTCACAGTAACAGTGCGTTTGAAGAATAAATTTACTAAAGAATTTTAAGGGCTAAAAGCTCCTCCCCCGTCCTGCGGACACCCCCTCCCAAGAGGGGGATACGACCTTCACTCATCGCTTTGCGCTCCTTCCTTTCGCAACAGCAGGCGCTGTCCAAGGATCCTCAGGCCAGGCGTGTTTTGGGTAACGGCGTTGCAGTTCCTTTTTTACTTCAAAATACAAATTGTTCCAAAAACTTTTTAGGTCAGAGGTCACCTGAACTGGCTTATAACCCGGAGACAACAAATGCATCACCACCGCGGTTTTTCCATTGTTTACTTTCGGCGTATCACTCAATCCAAACACTTCCTGCAAACGCACCGCCAATAAAGGCGTAGCCCCATTCGGAAAATACTGTATGTTAATTTTAGATCCGCTTGGCACCTCCATTTTTGATGGCGCTAGTTGGTTTAACTTTTGTTGGAAGTCCCAATCAAGAGAGTGAAACAAAGCTTCCGATAAATTTATTTTTTTCAGGTCCTCAGGTTTTTTTGTGTCTTTTAAATAAGGTCCCAGCCAATCTTTGTTAGTCGCTAAAAGCAAAGGCGTGCTCACATCCGGCCAGTTCTCTTCGGGATTCCATAGCCCTAAACTTAAAATGCGGTTTTGCAATTGAACCATGTTTTCATCAAAATCCAAAAGGCCTTCTCCTTCACTGAGTAGCGCATTTGAAATGGCAGAAACGCGTTGTTCTTCTGTGATTGTTTTTAGAGGCTTTGACTGTAGAACAATACTTCCGATTTTTAATTCGGCATTGGCAATCAAGCCTCCTTTGCGGGTATCCCAAACGATGGTGTTTTGTTCTTTAACCAGTGTAATCAGATCTTTAGGGTTCAAGGGAGCAGCAAGAAAAATTTTACCTAAGCCGTCTCTCAGGTCCATGTGAGCGACGGCCAGCCAAGGCTCATGCGCCAGATCGTCCTTGTGCCCTGCGGCAGCAATGCGACCGTTAGCCAGTTGAAATTGCGCGTTATTGCCGGGTCGCGCGGAGGCAATACGCTCTGGGTAAACAAAGGCCAAAAGCAAACCGGTTTCAAAGGGGTCGAAGGCATCGTTGTTTGCATCCAAACCAAGCATTTTTCGGTAGGAGGCCGCCACTTTTTCAATCCGCGAAAACCGCCCGCCTCTGTTGTTATTTTTTCTTGCCCTGCGCAGGGCTTCAATACGGAGATTGATGTCAATACCGCTTTCTCTGGGCAGGGGATCACGTTCTTCCAAAATGGCGGCGATATCAGTACCCAGTTGTTTGTCGGCCGTTTCATTTGCTAGTAAAAGCATGTGTGCAATGCGGGGGTGACAGGCCAATTGATGGATCTGTTTTCCATGTGCCGTAATTTTGTTGTTTTCTAAAGCGTTGATTTGATGCAGGGTGTCAGTGGCTTGGGCGAGGGAGGCTTTAGGAGGAGGTGTGAGCCAGGTGAGTTGTTGAATGTCGGCAACGCCCCATTGGGCCATGTCAAGCACCAGATCGCACAAATCGGCCTCCATAATTTCAGGTACACGGTGTTCGGCTAAACGGGAATGTGTTGCGGCCGTCCACATGCGGTAACACGTGCCGCTGCTCAAACGCCCGGCCCGCCCGGCCCTTTGATCGGCGGAGTCTTTGGAAATGCGTATGGTTTCCAAACGGGATAAACCTGATTTTGGATCGAAGCGGGAGGTGCGTGCAAAACCACAATCCACCACAATGCGGATGCCCTCAATGGTTAAACTGGTTTCAGCAATTGACGTGGCCAATACGATTTTACGTTTACCAAACTTGTTGGGCTGTATAGCCAGAAACTGCTCCTGAGGCGAGAGTTGACCGTACAGCGGATGGATGGAAAACCCGCTGTTCTGATCTTTTAAAATCGTTTCACAAGCTTTTATTTCTCCTTCACCAGGCAAAAACACCAAAGCGTCTCCCTCCTTTTCCCCCAGGGCTTTCATTACTGTTCTTGCTGTAAGTTCGGGCAGCAATTTTTCGTCAGCATCGGCTGTATAGATGATCTCAACAGGATATTGTTTTCCTTCACTCACAATTACAGGTGCTTTTAAGAGCGCGCTCAATTGGGGCATGTTGAGTGTGGCCGACATGATGAGAATGCGCAATTCGGGTCTAAGCACCTGTTGGGCTTCCCTGCAAAGGGCCAGGGCCAGATCGGCGTTGAGGTTGCGTTCGTGAAACTCGTCGAAAATAACCAGACCCACATTTTCAAGCGCGTTGTCGTCCTGCAACATGCGGGTAAGTATGCCTTCCGTAACCACTTCAAGCCGGGTGGTTTTGCCAATACGGCTTTCAAAACGAATGCGGTAACCAACAGCTTGTCCTATTTCCTCATCTAATAAAGAAGCCATGCGCAGGGCGATGCTTTTGGTAGCCAAACGCCTTGGTTCAAGCATGATGATTTTTTTCCCTTCAAGCCAAGGTTCTTCCAACAAGGCCAGGGGCAACACCGTGCTTTTGCCCGCACCGGGAGGCGCATTCACAACAAGCGTGTTGTTTTTTGCAAGCGCTTCTTTTACCTGAGGAATGATCTCGGAAACCGGCAAGGCTATTTTAAATGGATCGAAGGGCAAGGGCAGGATGTTAATTTTCAAAAGTACGGGGTTTCTTCTTGTCTTTTAAAGGCAATCAAACAAAACACGTGAAATGAAAACCAGCCATTAATTTTCCTACTTTTACCCTTGCCCTTTTAAAAACCAGACCATGAAAAAAAGCCTATACCTGTTCGCCTGCATCTTGTTTTTCGGAATTGTTAATTCTCAGAACCCCGGAGACACCATTGTTGTAAAAGCCTTTAAATACGGCAGCAGCACACGCGATACCCTGATCAATTTTCCAGGGAACAACCTCAGCTTTGAAAAGATCATCATGAAATACAACATGCGTTGTAAAAACGGCCTGATCTCTAACCAAACCCAACCCAACCAGGGCTGCGGGGAATGGGATTATTCTTGCAACACCTTTATTGTAGACTCCACCCGCATAGAGCAAAATGCAAACATCGCCCCGAGCCACGTGATCAGCAACTTTACCGGAACTGTATTTCCATTCAGCAATACCCCCATCTACGATTATTACAATTTCCTGCATACTAATGTGAGTTTAAACAGCGTGGTTTCAGAAACGGCAACAGCCATTGGCACGGGCAACACCGCTGCCTCAGATATTTTAAAATCGAATGAGCGCTCGGGCAAAACTCAAATTTTAGTGACAGCCGCCGAATTAAGCGGTGCCGGATTTACGGCCGGGAACATCGATGCCATTTTATTGAATGTGGCTAACGCCGGCGGGGGCGTTAATTTTTTCAGAGTAGACATGCAGCACAGTGTGGCCTCAATACTTACAAATACTGCCCTGGTGTTAACCGGTTTTACAAACGTATACAACCACAATTATTCTTTTGTGGCAGGAAACAACCGGATCCAGTTTCATACCCCTTTTGTATGGAACGGTACCGATAATGTGTTGATCCAACTTTCATTTACCAACACCAACCCCTCCAGCCCCATTGTATTTAACGGACACAATTCTCTGGCCAATCCATGTTTATACGCCAGAAACAATTATGCGCTCGATCTGTCCTCGAATGGGCACGTGGTACTGAATGCTTCGGCTTTATCGGCCATCACGACAGAAATAACCATTAGTTTCTGGGCTTATGGGGATGCGAACCTTTTGCCAACTAACACCTCCCTACTATACGGCTGGGGAAGCAATGCCAGCCAAAGGAATTTAAACCTTCACCACCCCTGGAGCAATTCCAACATGTATTTTGATTGCGGCTACAGCGCCGGCAATTACGACCGCATTAACAAAGTAGCAACTGCTGCTGAAATGGGCGGACAATGGAACCACTGGGCCTTCACCAAAAACACCGCAACAGGGGTGATGAACATGTATTTGAACGGGGCTTTGTGGCACACGGGCACCGCTAAAACAAAACCCATCGTTTTATTGAACCTGATTTTAGGAAAGGACAATGCTTATCTGAACAATTACAAAGGCAAGGTGAATGAACTGTGTATTTTTAATAAAGCCCTCGCTCTGGCCGACATTCAATCCTGGATGAACCGGAGCGTTGACGCTACTCACCCGTTTTTTGCTAACCTGCTTTCCTATTTCAAACTCAACGAAGGAACCGGCACAACCGTTACTGATGCTCAAAATGCTCAAACCTCACCCGGCACCAACTTGCGTTGGACCTACGACAGGGGTCTTCAACTCAGCCGTATGTTTGAAAGCACCACCGTGCGTCCGAATATTTCTTTTTTACGCGGCACCTATAGCATGAGTACAAACACAGTTGTTGTAAAAGACTCTGTTGTGCGACCTGCTAATGTCATAGAATCTTATTCCATCACCAACAATGCGGCTGCGGTGCCCATGGCGCATGATGTGGTGAGTTTGGTGACCACCACCACAGCCTATTCCGCCGCTCCAATAAAAGTATACGACGGTGATACCGGCGCTTTAACTGGAACATTGGCAGCGGTACCGCAAGGCACCATCACCATTACCAATTTAAATTACATCCGTCGTTATCCGTATTACAATGAGATCATGTCTTTTGTAACCCCTTATGGCAAAGGCCTTGATATGGGATTGAAAGGAAAATCCTGGTATTACGATGTGAGTGATTTTGCGCCCCTCTTGCAAGGTCCAAAACGTTTGGTAATGGCCATGGGTGGAGAGTTTCAGGAACAAATGGACATTGATTTTTGGTTTATCGTGGGCACGCCTCCCCGCACCGTATTGAATTTTAATCAGCTTTGGCAAGGGGCTTACCGCGATGGAGGAGCAGGCATCAACAGCGTGGTCAACGACACCCGCTTTCCGGTGCAGAGTGTGGCCACTCAAAGCAATGCCCAACAATTTAAGTTGCGTTCCACCATTACGGGGCATGGCGCAGAAGGGGAGTTTCACCAAAATGGAGGCACCATTACGCATTTCTTTAATGTCAACGGAGGTCCAAGCGAATTCAGTTGGCCAATTACTGAGGAATGCGCATTTAACGTGGTGTATCCTCAAGGCGGTACTTGGGTATACGACCGCCAGGGCTGGTGCCCGGGCCAAAGTTCATTGACCAAAGAGTTTGATTTAACACCCCACATTACTCCCGGCTCTACGGTTACCTTGGATTACTTCTGCGCAAGCCCGCCGTTCCCGGCAGGTGACTACCGCTATTTGGTGGCTCATCAATTGGTGAGCTATGGAGGACCTAACCATGCTCTGGATGCCGCAATTGTGGATGTAAAATCCCCAAGCACCAAAGCGGCGTATTCAAGAAAAAACCCAATTTGTAACAACCCGGCGATCGTTGTGAGAAATACTGGATCAACGGTGATCAATGATATTGAGATCCACTATTGGGTGAATAACGCGGCGGTAAAACAAATTTTTACCTGGGCCGGAACGCTTAATTTTATGGATACGGTTAGTATTGAGTTGCCTAAACAAAACCTGTGGTTATATGACGTGCAGCCCACAAACAATAATTTTAAAGCCGAGATCGTGAAGGTGAATTTTGCCAACGATCAATACGTACACAACAACACCTACACCTCTCCTTTTGTTATTCCGGAAACCATTCCAGCCCTGTTCTCGGTGGAGTTCAGAACCAATAATTTACCGGCCAGCAACACCTACAAGATCTATGATGAAAATGGAAATGTAGTGGGACAAAGTAATTTTACAGCAGCAAACACCACGTATCTCGACAATTATGAGTTGAACGGTTGTTACACCATGGTGGTAGATGATTCCGGACACGATGGTTTGTCCTGGTGGGCCAACACCGGACAGGGCTCGGGCTTTGTAAGGCTTAAGAACGCTTCCGCACAAATCATCAAAACCTTCAATGCCGATTTTGGAGGTGGTTTCCAGTTTAGTTTCACAACCGATTCCCCGCTTTCAATTGAAAAACAGGGCAGTTTGTCGGCAAGCATAAATGTGTATCCAAACCCGTCCCGTGAGCGATTTGTTGTGGAAGGAAATTTAGATGGAGCGGAAATGAGACTGGTGGATGTATTGGGTAGAGAAGTGGAAGTGCCATCAACAACATCCAATGGCAAAACGGAGTTCAATACCTCAAACCTGAAAGCAGGACTTTACTTTATCCAAATAACAAAAGGTGAAGACAAAGCCGTGAAAAAAATCGTGGTACAATAACAAAGCGGTTCTCCCGTTAAAAGGGGAACCACTTATTGTAGTCATGAGAGTAAAAGGAGTTCTCGGTTTTTTAGGAATGGCTTTGTTTTTTCTTCAATGCAAGAAAGATGACGCAAGCTATCAGGGCTATTTTTATACAAAAAACCCCACTAAAGACGTTCAGTTGACGCCCTATCTTGATGGTCAAATTCAGGGGCACTTGCCTTATGTAAAAACCGACTCCATCGGATTTACCACCGATTCCATAAAAGTGTACTCTATGAAAATAAATATTGTGGCTGGTAAACACAAAGTGGAGGCCAAAGATCAGCACGGGACCACGAGATCATCGAGCAGCTTTAAGGTCACAAAAAATAAAATGTCGTCGAATGGTGGCACAGGGGGTCAGGAAATTGTTTCTGAGAACGGGGAACTTAGGCTTGGGATTTATTATTGAACCTTCTTAAAGGACTCAGCCGCAAGTTTTTTTATCTGTCCCCAACCAAAATCCCTGCAAAGAGGACCCTTGACCCCCTATAATTCAACTCCTTTATTTGCAAGGATTTGCTATATTTGTAGCCCTTAAAAAAACACCTTTTACAGCCACAATGAAGCACATCCGGAACTTTTGTATCATCGCCCATATCGACCACGGGAAAAGCACCCTGGCCGACCGTTTACTTGAATATACCGGCACTATTTCCAAACGCGAAATGCAGGACCAGGTGCTCGACGACATGGATCTGGAGAAAGAACGGGGCATTACCATCAAAAGCCACGCCATTCAAATGAACTATAAGTACAAGGGCGATGAGTATGTGCTGAACCTTATTGACACTCCTGGTCACGTTGATTTTTCCTATGAAGTGTCGCGTTCCATTGCCGCCTGCGAAGGGGCTCTATTAATTGTTGATGCCGCTCAGGGCATACAGGCCCAAACCATTTCAAATTTGTACCTGGCGCTTGAACACGACCTGACGATCATTCCGGTTCTCAACAAAATGGACCTGCCTAGTGCAGAACCCGAAATGGTAACCGACCAAATTGTTGATCTGATTGGCTGCGACCGTGAAGAGGTGATCCCCGCCAGTGGCAAATCAGGCATGGGCATCGAAGCCATATTATCCGCCATCATCGAAAGAATTCATCCTCCCGTGGGGGATCCAAAAGCCCCGCTTCAGGCCTTGATCTTCGATTCTGTTTTCAACTCCTTCAGAGGCATCATCGCCTATTTCAAAATCACCAACGGCACCATCAAAAAAGGCGAGAAGGTAAAATTTGTAAACACCGGTGCTGTATACAATGCGGATGAAATCGGCGTATTAAAATTAAAACAAGAAGCCAGAACAGAACTTAGTGCAGGTGATGTGGGCTATATCATTTCTGGAATTAAAGAAGCCAAGGAAGTAAAAGTGGGAGATACCATCACGCACTTCGACCGTCCTTGTGAAAAAGGCATAGAAGGATTCGAAGACGTTAAACCCATGGTGTTTGCAGGCATTTACCCCGTGGATACCGAAGATTTTGAAGAGCTGCGTTACAGCATGGAGAAGTTGCAGCTCAACGACGCCTCCCTCACCTGGGAACCCGAGAGCTCTGCGGCACTTGGTTTTGGTTTTCGTTGCGGATTTTTAGGCATGTTGCACATGGAGATCATTCAGGAGCGTTTGGAAAGAGAGTTTAATATGACTGTGATTACCACAGTGCCTAACGTATCCTACCTGGCGCACAAAACGGATGGAACCATAGTTACTGTGAACAACCCAACCGATCTTCCAGATCCGGGGCGTATCGATTACATTGAAGAACCTTATATCAAAGCCAACATCATCACCAAATCGGAGTTTATTGGTCCGGTAATGAGTTTGTGTATTGAAAAGCGCGGGCAAATTGTGAATCAGAATTACCTCACGGCCGATCGCGTGGAACTTGTTTTTGAAATGCCTTTGGGCGAAGTGGTGTTTGATTTTTTCGATCGCCTGAAATCCATTTCCAAAGGCTACGCCTCCTTTGATTACCATCCAATCGGCTTAAAACAATCGGATCTTGCCAAATTGGATATTTTGTTGAACGGAGAACAGGTGGATGCGTTATCAGCCTTGATTCACCGCAGCAATGCCTATGAGTTTGGGAAAAAGATCTGTGAAAAGTTAAAGGAGCTTATCCCACGCCAACAATTTGAAATTCCAATTCAGGCAGCCATTGGTGCCAAAATTATTGCCCGCGAAACCATACGCGCCATGCGCAAGGACGTAACAGCGAAATGTTACGGAGGCGACATCAGCCGCAAGCGTAAACTTTTAGAAAAACAAAAAGAAGGTAAAAAACGCATGAAGCAGGTCGGCAATGTGGAAATTCCACAAAGCGCGTTTATGGCCGTGCTTAAACTCAACGATTAAACCATGAGGCCATACAGGAGGATTCTTTTTTTTATTTCGCCTGTACTTCTGAGTTTTTTACTGCACCTGCAGATCTTTAAACTGGATGTGCTGGGCATACACGTTTGGAGACAAAGCCAGACCCAAACCGTTATCTACAACTTTACATTTTCCGACAACAACATACTTCACCCTCAGCGTTTTGATCTGAATAACGGAAGCACAGCGCTGCTTTATGAATTCCCACTTTACCAGTGGCTGGTGGCTCAAATGAATCATGTGCTGGGTTACAGCGTAATCAACACCCGCGCATTTACTTTTTTGTGTTTTGTGTTTTTGTGTTTTGGTTTTTTCAAATGGATGCGGCTCTATTTTAAAGAGGAAACGGCTCTGCTCTCTGCTTATTTTCTGTGTTTTTCGCCCTTGCTCTATTATTATTGCGTAAATCCCTTGCCTGATGTTCTGGCCCTTGCCTTTGCCCAATGGTTTTTGGTTTTTGCTGGCCGATACCAGCTAAGTCAAAAAACAGAACAGCTTTTGATTGCCGCATTTTTTTTAATGTTGGCAGCCCTGATCAAATTGCCTTTTATTTTATTTGCTGTGTTTTTAGTTCCAATACTTATTTCAGGCAGCGCAAAAAAAGGGGTAGTAAAAAGCATGGTACACGCATGCCTCGTACTCTGCTTGCTAATTCCCGTTGTACTTTGGTACGCCTACGCCATTCCAAGCTGGAAGGGCAACGGCATTACCAGCGGCATTTTTGGCAATGAGAAAAGCGAGGCAGAGCTTTTGAGTTATTTCTGGTTTCACTTGGTGTCTACCTTCCCCGAACTCATTAGCAATTATGCGGCCTTTCCTTTGATTGCATTGGGAATTTATTTCGGGATCAAAAACCTGAAAATCCTTTTCAACAAACACCTGCCAATAAGCCTCACTTTTCTGGTAGTGAGTTTGTATTTTGTTTTCGAATTGAACATGATTGAAAAATCACACGATTATTATCTGCTGCCCTTTGTGCCCTTTGTTTTTGTGCTTTTGGCTTATGGTCTCAATCGCACAAACACCTCAAAATACAAGGCCTTTGTTTTTGTGCTTATAGCCATAGCGCCACTAACGGCCTATCTTAGAGTTCAGCACCGCTGGGATGTGGTGAACCCGGGCTTTAACCCGGCCTATTTGAATGAACAACAAGCCCTGCAATCCCACATTCCTGAAAATGCGCTTTGCATTGTGGATTCCGACGATTCAAAATTTATCGCGCTGTATTACCTGAAACGAAATGGCTATTCTTTATACAAAAATGAGCTTAGCACTCAAAAATTAAAAGAATGTGTGTCAAAAGACGCATCTGTTTTTGTTACAGAAAACCTGAAGTTTGATGCCAACAATTTTCCGGAGTTCCGTTTTGAACAAGTCTATTCCGGGGGGCTCAAAATTTATAACATACAGCAACAATGAAAAAAACAATATTCCTTCTGATGTGTATTGGCACATTAGCAAGTGGCGTCAAGTCACAGGTTTTGCTAAAACTATACAACGACACCCTTTACAACTATGAATACGCGGGAGGGGATGAGTTTAATGCCGATAAACTGGACGAAACATATTGGTTGAACGGACTGGGCTGGACGCGGGTGCTTATGAACACCGACCTTGCCTTTAACCCAAACAATGTGCAACTTCAGGATGGCCTGATTAAGTTTTTAGCAAAAAAGGAGGATAGCCTTTATACCCTGGGTATGTATGAAATTGATAGCGCCCTGGTAAAACGAAAAAACCTCAAGCTCGACAGCAACCGTTTTCTTACGCGATATTCAGCAGGGTGTATCATCAGTAGGGCAAAAATGCAGTATGGATTATACGAGTTGAGGTTTAAGGTGGAAGAAGGTCGGGGCATTTGGCCTGCATTCTGGTTTTTTGGAGGGACAAAAAATGATGAGATTGATGCCTTCGAGCTGAAGGGTGAAAAACGAAACGCGATCCATGTGGATACCCATTGTCCTACAGGATGTGATAGAGGGTATACCGATAAATTTAGTTTCAGCAAAAACTGGGGAGGGTGGTTGCCGGTAAAAGAGCCGCTCGACCAAGCCTTTAATCTCATGCACCTGGAGTGGGAGCAGGAAGAGGTGAGCTGGTATTTTAATGGCTATCCATTAGCGTATTTTAAAGGCAGGTTCTCCACACCCATGAATTTGTATCTCAACACCTCCGTTGCTAAAGATGGAGAAGCTTTTAAACCAGGGCCTGATCAAAGCAATTCCTGGCCCAATACCTACTCCGTTGATTACATTAGAATTTGGCAATCAAATGGAAAAAGCGACACCATCCAGTTAAAACAGGGCCGATTAAAAGATGTGGATTCAGTCTACACAAACAAACCTTCAAAAAAGAAAGGACTAACCTATAAAAGGACAGAGTTTTCCTCTTCAAAAGCCTTTGTATACCTCTGCCTCAACTCCCCAAACAGCTTAACAGTAAAACTGAATGGAAAGCTGAACTCAAATAAAAGCAGGATACACATCAGGGGTGAAAAAACAGATGTCCTCTTGAACGACCTCACAAAACAAAACAAGGTGGAGATCAAATCTGGTGAAAAGCTGCTTAGGTTGGAGATCACCGATGGCAAAAGGAAATACACAAAATACCTGCGCCTGACTTTTTAAACCGGAATTGTTTACAAAAGCTGTAACCATTGTGCTTGTGAGCACTTATCCTTTTTATTTTTAACACATGCGAATAATTTACCTCCTGATGTTGTGCTGCATTACTCCCGGCATTTTTGCTCAAGTAAAAAAAGAATATTACGATGCGGCCCAAACCAAACTCAAATCCGAAACGGATTATTACAAAGGCATGCCACACGGTTTGCACCAAGAATACTATGCCACTGGCAAACTAAGTACTAAAGGATTCTATAATTACGGAAAGGAAGATAGCACCTGGACGTTTTATTTTGAAGATGGGCGAAAAAAGGCCATAGAACACTATGTGAGCGGTAAGAAGTGGGGCACCTTTTCCTACTATTTTAAAACGGGCAGCATAAGCCAGCTTACCAAATACCAAAACAATCTGGCCGACAGCACCTGGACAGCATATTACGAGAATGGCAATGTGAAAAGCCGGGAGAATTTTGAAAACGGGAAACGCGAAGGCGAGTGGGTGTATTATTTTGAGAACGCAAAACCGGAAAGCAAAGGCAATTTTATAAAAGACAAACAAGAAGGTAAAGTAGAAACCTGGCACCCAAAAGGCTATCGGATAAAAGTTCAGGAATACTGTTCTGGAGTACTTTGCGGCCGTTGGGAAGAGTATTATGACGACGGCAAACCCAAGTTTGTGAAGGAGTACAAAGACACTTTGGTGTTGTTGATGGATTTATGGGACAATAGCGGAAGGCAGTTGGTAACAAATGGGAATGGCAGTGTAACTGCAAGCTATGACAATGGAATGGTGAAAGCCATGGGGCATTATAAAGCAGGATTGCAGGACAGCACCTGGCGCTATTTTCATGCCAATGGGGAACTCGATTATGAGGCCAATTACCGCAACGGCATGCTCAATGGTTACTACTCATCATATTATATTAATCACAACATTAAGAGCGAGGGGAATTTCACCGACAATTTAAAAAATGGATTGTGGAAATTTTACACCAAAGAAGGGGTGTTAGAAATGAAAGGTACCTTAAGGGGCGATAGCCGTGAGGAGGTTTGGACCTACTATTATTCAAATGGAAAGCTAGAATCCCAGGGCAATTTTGAGAACGACCTTCAACATGGCACCTGGCAGTATTTTTACAAAACGGGAGAAAAGTGGAGAGAAGGTCAGTATGAGAAGGGGATAAAAACAGGCGTGTGGACCACATGGTTTGAGAATGGCAACACCTTACAAAAGGGGCCATATGTGAATGGAAAAGAACAAGGCCTTTGGAAAAGCTGGTGGGAGAATGGAAACAAAAAAGACGAGGGACATTTTGAACAAGGTAAATTGCAGGGCATCTGGCAGGGCTGGTACCCTAACGGTTCTCAGAATTACGAAGGAAATTACAATGACAAAAGTGCAAAGGAAGGCGAGTGGAAGTATTACTATGACTCGGGTAAGCCAAGAGAAACCTGCAGCTATGTAAACGGCATTAAACATGGGGATTATCAGCAATGGTATGAAAAAGGCGGGTTTACGGATACGAAAGGGCACTATAACAAAGGACATCAGCATGGGGAATGGACTTATTATTTTGAAACAGGAGGCATAAGCCGCATACAAAATTTCAAAAACGGCAAACTCAGCGGAAAAAGCGTGTCGTATTACCCCAATGCGAGCATACAAAGCGTATCGTATTATACAATTATTAATGACTCAAGAAAGGGCAAATCCCAAAGTGTACCCGACGGAACATGGATTTATTACGACAAAAACGGCAATGAGGTAAACCGCACAACCTACGTCAACGGAGTAAGAAAATAATGAAATATTTTGTTACATTTGTTTAAAGCCTAAGCATATGAAAAACTTCTTTTACGCTTTTTTTCTGGTCATTACAAGCAGCGTCCTTTTTTATTCGTGCACTGAGGGAGGAAGAAATGAGGACTTGATTGAAGAAGAGCAAAACACAGCTGTAGAATCAAAACAGGTTGCTTTTAGTGCGCAAAACGTTTTCAATACCTTACCTGATAAAGAACTGGTTCTAAGTTTAATTGATAAAAACAACCTAGAGTACAATCCTGACTTTTTGAACGACCCGAATTCGGTTACCAAATACAATATTGAGTTTTTCAAAGCCATCAATTTGGGCATTTACGGCTCAGACCTCACCATTTCAAGTACTTTTGATCAAACTCAGGAAAGCATGGTGTTTTTAAAATGCGTGAATGTTCTCGCCGGCAATCTGGGTGTTAACGCCGCATTTGATCAGCGTATGTTCGATCGCATTCAGAGCAACGACAACAACAAAGACTCCGTTTTACAGATTATCACCGAATCATTTAAAGAGGTGGATGAGATCTTAAAGAACAATAATCGCCCGGGCACTTCTGCTATTATTCTTGCTGGATGTTGGATTGAGGGGCTCTATGTATCCTGCCAAATGGCTCAATTGGTTACAGCTGAAAGCATTTTCAAAACTATCCTGTCACAAAAGGAGTCCCTGCACAACCTTTTGGCATTGCTGGAGTCCGTTGAATTGAAAGAGGACGAAAAATTTCTTGTCAAGAATCTAAAGGAACTTCATAAAATTTACGAAGTGGCCGAAACCTCCACTTCCTATGATAAGGCTGCAATTGCAGGCATCACACAGAAGATAAGTGACCTCAGGAACAGCGTGGTGAGTTCCAACTCCTGATTTAGAGAATTTTCGCATTTCCCTCTGGTTTCTGCCTTTAATTTAGTTTAACTTAGTGCTGCTATGGCGGGCCTTTTTTCCATAAGAAAATTTAGTGTAACACTGGTTTTTACCCTTATCTCCTTTCAGGCTTTTTCCGCGCAAATTCTAATACCAATGGATGAAACGCAGAAAAACCACCTGAAAGCCTATGGCATTGCCTATTGGGCCCTTAAAGGCGAATTGGAGATCCAATGGTTGATCAATTACAGGGGCGGGAGTTTTTTAATTCCGAATGCCAAGGCCTTATCCAATGAGTGCCTGATTCGTGGAGTGAGTTACGAAATTATTTCCGACGCACAGAAGAATTCCATTTTAGCTGAAATAGCTAATCCAGAAGTGAATCAGGATGCGATCAAACTTGAAAAAGCACCCCGGATAGCGGTGTATTCGCCCAAGGGCAAACAACCCTGGGACGATGCCGTAACCCTGGTGCTCACCTATGCGGAGATTCCATACGATGTGGTGTATGATGAAGAAGTGTACCTTGATAAATTAAAGGATTACGACTGGCTGCATCTGCACCATGAAGATTTCACTGGGCAATACGGAAAGTTCTATAGTTCCTTTCATCAGGCGGCATGGTATCAGAATGAAGTAAGGGAAAACGAGGCCATGGCAAAAAAACTAGGGTTTTCCAAGGTGTCACAAATGAAACTGCATACGGCTAAAAAAATCAGGGATTATGTATTTAGCGGTGGTTTCCTTTTTGCTATGTGCAGTGCAACCGACAGTTACGACATTGCGCTTGCGGCTGAGGGCATTGACATTTGCGAAACCATGTTTGACCATGACCCTGCTCAGAAAGACGCCAACACCCGCCTGGACTTCTCTAAGGGCTTTGCTTTTGAAAACTATAAACTCAGCATGAATCCTATGGAGTATGAATACTCAACCATAGATACCTACACATCAAGAAGACAATACGGGCCAAACCAAAAAAACGACCAATTCGCGCTTTTTGAGTTTTCAGCCAAGTGGGATCCTGTGCCCAGCATGTTGTGCCAGAACCATGAAAACACCATTAAAGGGTTCTGGGGACAAACGGCAGCTTTCGATAAAAAGTACATCAAAAAAAGTGTTTTGGTAATGGGCGAAACCAAAGCCTGGGGCGAAGCAAAATACATACACGGCGATTACGGAAAAGGCACATGGACCTATTACAGCGGACACGATCCGGAGGACTATGAACACCGTGTGGAGGAGCCACCTACTGAATTGAGCCTTCATCCAAACTCGCCGGGGTACCGCTTGATATTGAATAACATTTTGTTCCCTGCGGCGAAAAAGAAAAAGCAAAAAACCTGAACACATGCAATTTCTTATAAAAATACTGGTATCGGCGCTGGCCATCTACCTTGTGGCCTTAATTATGCCTCATGTTCAAATTGATGATCAGATAACGGTTGTATTGGTTGCCCTGGTGCTGGCATTTCTTGATGCCATTGTAAAACCGCTATTGACCATACTCACCATACCAATTACCATCTTTACCTTCGGGTTTTTTCTGCTGGCCATCAATGCCTTTATTATTTTGATGGCCACCCGACTGGTGCCCGGTTTTTACGTGGATGGATTCTGGTGGGCGCTGTTGTTCAGTATGGTCTTGTCAGTTACTAACGGCTTTCTAAATTCCGCATTTGGAATTTACCGCGTAAAAGAAAAAGAAGACGGGGAGAGCGATGCCTGGTAACCAGAAGGCTTATTGATCAAGTTTAGTATATCCGGCCGGAACACTCATTTTTTCCTCAGTAGGCACTGAAATAGTTATTTTAATAGCTTCAAGACGGGTTAAAATCTTGCCATCGCTAATCTGTTTTTCTTCACTCAGCAAAGGCATGCTTCCTTTTGGAAGGGCTTTAATTTGGCCGAAATAAATGCTTTGTTTGTCCTTGCGGTTCCAAAGCTGTATCAGGGGAACAAAAAAGTCAAACTTGTCGGTTGTGATCCAGTAACTGATCACTAAATTCTCCTCGGTATTTCTCACAATGTATTCATAACAGCGGTACCCAAGAATCTTTTTAATGTTCCCGGTTTTGCTTACAATGCATTGCCCTCGGATGATTTGAGGCGTTTCGCTTTTTTGGCTACCCCATAGTTTTCGTCTTGGGTTCACCCATTTTATTTCATGGGCTTTAAGGTCAAAAATAAAACTCCCTTCGACCGCGCCGCCCTTTTTACCATATTGATCCAGTTTTACAATCGGTTCCTTAACGAGGTAAAAATTGTGAGAGGTGTCTTTTTGGGTGTAATATTTGAAATCGATGCTGCCGCTGAAACTTTGCGAGTAGCCATAAAAAGCTGCCAGAATACTGGTGATGAGAAGCAGAGATTTTTTCATAACAAGGGTTTTGTAACACGAATTTATGTATTTTAGTATGAAATAAAAGCCGGGATGGAAAATAATACGAACAGCCTGGGGAGGGAAAGTGAGAAAAGAGCAAGGGTTTTTCTTGAGACGAAGGGTTACACCATTTTGGCAACAAACTGGAGGCATCTTAAACTTGAAATCGATCTGATTGCCCGACAAGCCGACACCATCGTTTTTGTGGAGGTTAAGTTTCGTAAAAACGACGAGTATGGAGAACCTGAGCTTTTTGTAAACCGGAAAAAGCAGAACTTTATCATCAAGGCCGCCAATGCCTACCTCGAGTTGCACCACATTCAATACGAGTCCCGTTTCGATATAGTTGCACTTAGTGAGAAAAGAAATGAGATAATCCACCTGGAAGGCGCTTTCTTCCCTACCTTAGTAAAACCATTATGAACAGACCAAGAAAAAGTTCCGAAAGGAAAAAGCCCGGAAGCAGCAGAGGAAACAGCAAACCCGCCGGAGAAAGAGGGAAACATCCTTTTAAGAAATTTATGGGACCAAAAGGCCCTGCAACAGGACCGAAACGATCATCCAGAGACCGGGATGAAAAAAAACAAGACCCAGAGCGTGCCACACGCAGGAGCAGTGATGAACGCCCAAGAAGAACAAGCGATGAGCGCCCAAGAGGGAGAACGGACGAACGTCCAAAACGAAGCGGAGATGATCGTCAAAGGGAAAAAAGGGAGTATAAGCCTGAATCGGGCCGGGCACCGAGTGGAAGACGGTTCTTCAAAAAGGACGAAGAAACGCAGGGTGCAAAAAGAGAGGGTGGAAAATCTGGAGATAAGTACAACAACACAAACAAAGAATTTGGTAAAGACCGCGACGATAAAGGCCCGCGCAAAACCTATGGTGCAACATCAAAGCGAGATGATTCTGAAAGAAAACCTTTTAGGGAAACCTCGTCGCATTCCGACAAAAAATACGGAGACACCAAACGCCCAAGGCCTGAACGAAGCGGTAAATACAACAAAGGCAAGGATCGCGCGGAAGCCCCCTCAAGAGAAAAAAGGTTTAAACGCGATGAGTTTGTGTCAGGCGAGGGCTTTGAAAGGCAGACACCAAACCGTGAATCCAGAACACCTTCAGGGACTAAACCAAAAAACAGTGCTGATGAGGGTTTAATCCGCCTGAACAAATACTTATCCAATGCCGGGATTGCTTCCCGTCGAGATGCCGACACACTTATTATCAGCGGCGCCGTTAAAGTGAATGGCCTGGTGGTGGACCAACTTGGGGCAAAAATACGCCCAGGCGACAAGGTCACCTATGGCGACCAGGCGGTAAAGGGAGAACGTAAGGTGTACCTCCTTCTCAATAAACCAAAGGATTACATCACTACGATGGAGGATGAGCGCGATCGCAAAACAGTAATGAAACTGGTGGAAGGGGCCTGTAAGGAGAGAATTTATCCTGTTGGCCGCCTGGATCGGAACACAACAGGCTTGCTGCTGATGACCAATGATGGGGAACTCACCACAAAACTAACACATCCAAAACACGGCATAAAAAAAGTGTATCACGTTAGCCTTAACAAAGGGCTCAAACCGGAACATTTTAAAGAGATCATGGATGGAATTGAATTGGAGGATGGACTGGTGAAAGTTGACGATCTGGCTTTTGTGGGTGAAGGCAAAAAGGAAGTTGGGGTTGAGATCCACAGTGGCAAAAACCGGGTGGTAAGGCGTTTGTTCGAACACCTGGGCTACGATGTCATTAAGCTCGACAGAGTGGTGTTTGCGGGCCTTACAAAGAAGGACCTGCCACGTGGAAAACACCGATTCCTGAGCGCTAAAGAGATCAGTTTCCTGCAAATGATTGGTTAAAAAGGCGTAACTTTGCCGGATAATAGTTAGTCCAAAAATCCCCTAGTTTTATGTGCGGAATAGTTGCTTACATAGGCAGTAAAGAAGCCTACCCGATTTTGATAAAAGGCCTTCAACGCCTCGAATACCGCGGTTACGACAGCGCCGGAGTGGCCATGATCAATGGGGGAGGAGATCTTAACGTATTCAAACGAAAAGGTAAGGTGAGCGACCTCGTTGAATTTGCAAAAGGCAAGGACCTTAGTGGAACCGTGGGCATTGGCCATACACGTTGGGCCACACACGGTGAGCCCAATGATGTGAACTCCCACCCGCATTATTCTCAATCCAAAAATCTGGTGATGATCCACAATGGCATCATCGAAAATTATGCGTCCATTAAAGAAGGGCTTAAGAAAAGAGGAAATACGTTTTTATCTCAAACGGACACGGAAGTTCTGATTCACCTCATCGAAAACATTCAACAACACGAAGGTATAAAACTGGGACAAGCCGTGCAGGCCGCTCTTAATCAAGTCATTGGTGCCTATGCCATTGTGGTGCTTGATAAAAACGACCCCGACACCATTGTGGCGGCTAAAAAGGGAAGCCCTATGGTTATAGGAATTGGTGACGACGATTTTTATATCGCTTCTGATGCATCGCCCATTGTAGAGTACACCAAAAATGTAGTGTACCTCGATGATGAGCAGGTTGCCGTGCTTCGCAAAGGACACGAGTTAATGATCCGTAATTTAAAAGACAAAGAAATTACCCCTTACGTTCAAAAACTCACTATAGAACTCGAATCCATTGAGAAAGGCGGGTACGACCATTTTATGCTGAAGGAGATCTACGAACAACCCCGTTCAGTACGAGACAGCATGCGAGGTCGCCTCAAGGCAAATGAGGGTGAAATTAGAATGGGGGGCATTATTGACCATGAAAAAAAATTCGAAAAGGCTAAACGCATAATTTTTGTGGCTTGTGGCACATCGTGGCACGCGTGTTTGGTTGGCGAATACCTGTTTGAAGAATTTGCAAGAGTTCCCGTTGAGGTTGAATACGCCTCAGAGTTCCGATACAGAAACCCGGTTATCTATCAGGATGACATTGTGATCGCCATTTCACAAAGCGGAGAAACGGCCGACACACTTGCCGCAGTTGAATTGGCCAAATCCAAAGGCGCTACGGTTTTGGGCGTGTGTAATGTGGTGGGGTCCTCCATTGCCCGCGCAACACACGGGGGCAGCTATACCCACGCTGGCCCTGAAATAGGTGTGGCATCTACGAAAGCATTTACCGCACAAGTCACCGTGCTTACACTGATGGCCCTTCACATGGCCAAAGTACGTGGCACCATCAGCGAAAGCCGTTACAGGCAATTGTGTTACGAAATGGATGCCATTCCTTCAAAAATAGAACAGGTTTTACAACTCAATGATCAGGTCAGGGCAATTGCTTTTGCCAATAAGGACAGTTCGAACGCCTTGTATTTGGGCCGAGGCGTATCCTTCCCGGTCGCTCTGGAAGGGGCACTGAAACTTAAGGAAATCTCATACATTCATGCCGAAGGCTACCCTGCAGCTGAAATGAAACACGGTCCCATTGCCCTCATCGATGAGGAAATGCCGGTTTACGTAATTGCCACCAAAGGGGCCAACTATGAAAAGGTGGTAAGCAACATACAGGAGGTCAAAGCAAGAAAAGGCAAGATCATTGCCGTAGTGACCTCAGGCGATAAAGAAGTAAAAGCCGTTGCGGATTTTGCGGTTGAAATACCAGAAACGGATGAGTTTTTGGTTCCTTTGATCGCTGTTATCCCCTTGCAACTATTGTCCTATCACATCGCAGTGATGCGTGGATGCAATGTGGATCAGCCCCGCAATCTTGCGAAGAGTGTAACCGTGGAGTAAACAGCATGCCGGGAAAAGCAGCGCTTATTTTCGGTCTTCTTTTTTGGTCTCTCCTGCATGCTCAGGAATTAAGCTACAGCAGGGCGTTCCCCACCATTTCCAAAAACCTTCCCCTTCTTATTCAAAACACCCAACACGCTTATTTTTATGTGTTGAGATACAACCGCAAGGCGCACGACCTTACCCTTGAACGCCGTGCGAAGCCTTCCGCCGAAATCTTGTCTTTCACCCCTCTCAAATTGGATAGTGTAAATTCGGACCTGTACAATTATGCGAGCCTGGATTACCTTTTGTTTGAACACAAAGGCGGCATGTATTTTGTTTTCGAAAAAAACCTGAACAACAAAAAAACAATTTATTTTAAACACATTGATTCTCTTGGAAAGTCAAGGGGTTTCACCGAGGTGTATACTCTTGAGCGTGAAAGTACCCTGCTCGAATTTGATATTGAACTGGCCGGGGTGTACGGGGGAAAGTTTCTGATCGTGGCCACACAGAAGTATTTTAACCAAAGCATAAAAAAAACCATCATCTTGTATGACCCCGAAACCAAAAAACAGACTTGGGTGAAAACACTGCCACTTGAGAACAATTCAACTGGGTATAGCAAAGGGTATTGCCTGAATGAACAAAACGATTTGTTTTACGTGATGGTGAAAGCACAGGCAGTATCCTACAAAAGAAAATACATCAAACACATGCAGGTGATGGTTCCTGTTTTCACTTACGACTCTCTGCACTTGTTTAAACTTTCTAGCCTTAGCAATCAACTGCAAAGGAAATTTTTATTGAGCGATTTAAACGCGCTTCACAGCATAAAACTCAGGTGCGACTCAATGGGGGTGAGTGTACTGGCACAAACAGCAGGCAAACAAAAAGACAACACACGCAGCATAGCACTCTTTAGCTTTAAATGCAGCAACGATTTTACAAAAACAAACCAGCCAGAAGTTGTTCCTATAAATGCTGACATTAAAAGAAGGCTGACCTATTATGATGGCACCGACTATGAAGATGCAGCCGATAAAGAGTTTGAATTTTTAAATGAAACAGTGGGCAGGGAGTTTACCTACCACCTCACTGAGCGAAAAGAAGGAGGGGTATACAAGGAACTCTTGTTGTGGCAAATTCAGAATTCAAGTGGTAAGGTTCACAACAGTTACCTTGTTGCACGCCGCATGCTATCCTCAGAAACATGGAGCAGGTACAGTGAAATTGGTGAAGCCGGGAGTGCTATATTAAAGGGAAACTACCATTTGTTTATGGCTGAAGCAAGCGCAAATACATCCATTGATCCAAACACGGCCCAATATTATCAGCTAAAAAAGAAATCTTCCCTTGGCCATTGTTATTTGGTAATCTATACGCCAGAATTCAACGGGAGCCTCACCAGAGTAAAATTGCATCAAAACCTGGACTATGATTTTATCCCGATTGATTATGCATCTCCGGAATCAAATGATCTTGTGTTTTACCTAAGCAATGGCAAACAGGAAAAATTTGCTATTCTTATTTTTCCGAAGCCTTAGAGCCCAGGCCTTGAGCCTGCATAGCACTGATGCGTTCCAGAACCAGTTCATAAACGGCTTTGTATTCGGAAATGTGTTCAGAGTAGTAAGCAAGGGTAGAGTCGTATTGACTTTTTCTGATATTCATTTCCTTAATGGGGTTAAACGCGTACACCGAATCAAGTTTTAAGTTTGACACCTGTTTTACATTGCTGTTTGCTGCGCTTTCGGAAAGGGAAAGATCCACAAGCAGGCTTACGAACGCCTCCTCAGGAATAAGGTTAATGGGTCTGTTATCACCCGAACCCTCTTCTTTGCAGGCTGAAAAGGGAATCAATAACAACAAAGCAATAAAACCAAAAGCGAATCGAGTGTATTTCATCCTAATTAGGCCAAAGATACCATTATTATACACCCTTGTCATGGGTCTGCCCAAGAAACTAACAGGCAGCTCTTTATATTCTTTTAAATCGGGGGGTTTCTTTATCTGGCTTTGGCATATATTTACTGTGTGAGTCAGTTGCTTCTAAAACTAAAAAACAAATACCTCTTGAGCATCCTGCTAATTGTGGTTTGGTTGGTTTTCTTCGATAAAAACGACGTCTTTACACAATACGAACTCATACAGAAATGCCGTAAGTTGAATGCTGAAAGGGAGTATTACCTCCGGGAGATCACCAATAACAAAACGGAACTCGAAGAGCTGAAGGAAAATGCCAAAACACTTGAAACTTTTGCCAGAGAGAAGTACCTGATGAAAAAAGAAAACGAAGACCTTTTTGTCTTCGTTACCCGTTGATTTATTTAGTTTTTGAAGCGCCTGCTTCTGATGTTTTAGCAGCGGCCATAGATTCCAGGTCGCGGTCAAAGAAATACAAACCTCCCTTGTCGTCGCCAATAAGCTTGAGTTTATCAACAATTTGACGCGCCAAAGCTTCTTCTTCAATTTGTTCGCTCACATACCATTGAAGAAAATTATGTGTGGTGTAATCTTTTTCTTTTAGAGTAGCGTCCACCAAGCCGTTGATCTCATTGGTAACTTTAATCTCGTGTTTAAGGATTTCTTCAAACACTGATTTTACGGATTTGAAAGTAACGGGAGGCTGTTTTAAGGCAGGCACAACGCCGTGTCCACCGCGTTCGTTCACAAACTTAATGAGCTTTAACATGTGAAGTCGTTCTTCGTCTGCGTGCGTATATAGAAAAGAAGAAACACCATTTAAGCCTTGGGTTTCAGCCCAACTGGCCATGGACAAGTAGTACTGCGATGAAAATCCTTCGAGTTCAATTTGTTTGTTTAATGCTTTGCTGACCTGTGGAGATAACATAGTTTTTTTTACAAATATAAAGAATAATGAGGGCTTTGGTATAGGGCTAAATTAAAGGAACTTGAATAAAAAGTTACTTCTGGTGCTTGCTTTTAAACGTTTCTATGCCCTTATCTAGCCAGTGCAGGTATTTTTTTATGTCTGGGTCGTAGCTGGTAGAATCGCTGAGTCGGTTCTCATTCCAGTCGATGATCCAGTACTGGGGCTGGGTACTCGAAAGGTATTTGGTGTTCTGAAGGTAGCTCCAGCGATCACCGACACTGCTTAATTTTCTGTTTGCACCGTTCCAAACTACATCTTTTTGCAACTCTGAAGGAAGTTTGTTTTTCTTATCTACATAAAGTGAAACCAAAACAAACTCTTCGCTCAGTTTCCTTTTAACTTCCGGATGGCTCCAAACCTGTGCTTCCATTTTTCTGCAATTTATGCAGGCTTTACCTGTAAAGTCAATCATGATTGGCTTATTCACTTTTTTAGAATATTCCAGGGCCAGATAATAATCGTCAAAAGACGGAATTCCATTTGGTCCGCTGTGCATATGCTCATTGTACTCAGTAGTTGAATTCCTTTGTGGCGCAGAGTTATTCTGTATAAACCAGGTTGGGTCTTCGGTGTATTCAAGCGGGGGAGGAAAACCACTGATCATTTTTAATGGGGCACCCCAAAGACCCGGAATGAGATAAAAGGTAAAGGAAAAGGTAAGAATTGCTAACAATAAACGGCCCACGGAAACATGTTTTATGTCACTGTCGTGTGACAGTTTAAACCAGCCCATCAGGTAAGCACCTAATAACGCAAAGATTACAATCCAGATGATTAAGAAGACTTCGCGGGTGATGATCATTGCATCATAAACCATATCGGCCTGCGATAAAAATTTCATAGCAAGGGCGAGTTCCAAAAAGCCCAATACAACTTTCACTGAATTTAGCCAACCACCTGACTTTGGTAAAGAATTTAGCCAACCCGGAAAGGCGGCAAACAATCCAAATGGGAGTGCCAAAGCAAGCGAAAAACCAAACATTCCGAAGAATGGCCCAGCCAGGGCACCCGTGGCCGCAGCTTGTACCAGTAAAGTGCCAATGATTGGGCCAGTACACGAAAAGGAAACCAACCCCAAAGTAAATGCCATGAAAAAGATACCGATAAGCCCACCTCTGTCTGACTTAGCATCCATTTTATTTACAAAGGAAGAGGGTAGGGTGATTTCAAAAGCGCCTAAAAAGGAAATAGCAAACACAACTAAAAGCAGAAAAAAGGCCAGATTGAACCAAATATTGGTGGCCATGTTATTTAAGGCATCGGCTCCAAAAATTAAGGTTACACCTAGTCCTAATGAGATGTAGATAACGATAATGGATATGCCATATATTAAAGCGTTTCGGATACCGGCAGCCTTGGATTTGCTTTGTTTAGTGAAAAAACTTACAGTCATTGGAATCATCGGGAACACACAAGGGGTCAGTAAAGCAGCCAGGCCACCCACAAATCCAAGGATAAAAATCATCCAGAAACTATCTTGCTCTTTCTTTGGTGGTGCAGCACTCAGCTCTGTTACTCTTTGGTTGTTTTCATCAGGAACTGTTGATTTTAGAACAGCATTGCCTGAGTCGGGTGTTTGAACGATAGCGTTTTCTGCCGCCAATGAATCAGCGGTTGTTGCCTTTTTTTCGCCTAGGTCTGCACCCTCTATTCTAAAACTAAATTCGGGGGGGGGTGAAAAACCCTGACACTGGCTCTCGTTACAGGTCATCCCGAAAATCTCGCCTTTTATAACAAAGGGTTTGGTGCTTAAAACTTTTATTTTTTGTCGGAAAACAACAGGGCCATCAAAGGAGCGCACAATGGCGCTGTCAAAAAGGGGCTCCATGACCTCATGAGGTTTTGGCTCTATGGTTTTGCCTATTAAGACGTAATCACTTGATTTTACAAACTCTATGCTGGTGGGCGTTGGTCCATCCGGTGTTTCAATCTGAGAATACACATGCCAGCCGCGTTCAGGCGTTGCTTTAAACTGCAACTCAATTTCATCCGCGCTAATCTTTATCTGACTAAAGCTCCATTTCACGTAGTTTTTAGGTTGCCCGAAGGCAAAAGTGAACACGACGCTGGTTAATAGGGCAGTTAAAAATCTCTTCACGGTAAAAGGAATTAGTGGTTTTAGGGGGTAAAAGTACTATATTTTATTGGGCCTTTACCTTCAGCTCAATGGTCTTAGGAGGCAGGCACATTTTGTCGCTACAACAAACGTACTCAACTTTAAAGGAAACTTCAAAACCCGGTTTTGCCTTGAGTTTTATTTTTTGTTTGAATTCGGCTTTATTCGAAAACATAAAAAGTTTTGCCTCAAAAGCCTTGTCGTACTCCTCATGCACGTTGATTTCCTCTACCTTACCAATCAATTCATAAAGTTTGGATTCTGTAAATAGGATGCTGGTGGATATAGGTCCGGCATCGGTAGGGCGCTGAGAGTAAGTGTGCCAGCCCGGCTCGATTCTGGCAAGTAGGGTAATCTCTCCTTCGGTTTCGGAAATGGCCCGGTAACTTGAGGTCCAAAGCACCGGATTTTGTTCCTGTGCAGATAAACGGAGTGAAGATAATACAAGAAGGCTAAGTAAACGCAGGAATTTCATAATCGAATTTTAAATAAAATTCAGGTTTAACTTTCAAGGAAACAAGCGCTAAACAAAGTTTAACACTTATTGATCGAGTCTTTTCCAATTGCGAAGCAGGATCTTAATGTCGTTCTCGCTTTGGTAATCTTTGGAGTAATTCAGGAACACCCGTTTGATTTGTTCTTCGCTCATGTTCTGGGGCAATCCATCAGCAGGAGTAAATACTGAAGGCCGAATTTCGGGGAGATCGAAGCGCTCGCTTTTGCCATAGCCAACCCATGAATAGAAACCAGAAAGTACTTTTATGGTATTGCTCAAAAAACGCAATTTACTTTTTTGGAACCAGATCAGGGCGGGACTTAAACCAAGTATAAGCGTGCTGATCAATATGTCGAGTAAACGTTTTTTTCTTCTGTTTTCAGGACGTCCGAGGTTGTTGATGTCGATGACATACAGGTCGCCTGCCGTATCAATGCTGTTGCTGCCAATGATCGATAAACTTTCAGGTGGGGCAATTTTAAATTCAACACCTCGCGTAACGAGTTTGATCATTTTGCCGATAATGTCACTGGAAGACACGTCTCTGGCACAAAAGATGATCTCTGTGATGTGGTGAATCTGTATGGTTTCATCCAGCTGATCAAAATTACCTATGTAGTGGCGGTTTTTGATGCCGTTGTTTTCATTGCTGATGAAACCCACAAAACCTGTTCTGATTTTGGTTTTTTCAAGCAGATCCATAACCCTGTTAAATTCTGCCTCACTGCCAATGATGGCAATCCGCGTGTTGGATTTGTGGGTGCCGTGTTTGAACTTTTGAATGTTCATGTGGCCGTATAACCAGCGACTCAGCAGGTAGAAACTCAAAGCCATTAATGAACCAATGAGGATGAGGGCTCTTGAAAAGCGATAATGCTCAGGCAACAAACCGTACACAATTAAAATGAAAGACATGCCTACCAGGATTCCCCTGAAGATCCGTCTGTATTTCAAAGGGCTGTCGTATCCGCCACTGAGGTAAACAAAAAACATCCAGATAAGCGTATACAATGGGAAAAACAAGGCCGTGAGCTGTTCTGAGTATAAATTGGGATAGAGTTTGAAATACGTTTCATATATCGTTTTGCAGAGGTACATGCCTCCAAGCAACACTGAAAAATCAATAGCTGGAAAAACCAATTGTTTAAGCACCCTCGACAAAATGGCGCTTCCGGCCCTAAGGGCAATGGCGAGGTAGATTAAAAAATTAAAAAAACGGGCGTTGCTTTGCGTAAAGTGTTTACGTGCAAAGATGGCCATGGCCTTATAAAAAATAATAACGTAGTTAACACTGCTTTTTTTGGTGCTTTGGCCTTTGTAATGAATGATGCTTGACTCTGAAAAATAATAATTTTTATAACCGGCTTTGGTAATGCGGTAAGAGAGGTCGATGTCTTCACCATACATAAAAAAGGTTTCGTCGAGTAAACCTACTTTATCCAGACATTCCTTTCGGATCATGAGAAAAGCCCCGCTGAGCACATCCACCTGATGGTTGGCATTTTTATCCAGATAGGTAAGGTGGTATTGACCGAATTTCTTTGAACCTGGAAACAACTTTGCCAACCCGAAAATTTTATAAAAGGCCACAGAAGGTTTGGGTAAGCCCCGTTTGCTTTCAGGTAAAAAATTGCCCTTTCCGTCCAGCATTTTTATACCCAGCCCGCCTGCATCAGGATGCGCCTCCATAAACGCGATGGATTTACTGAACGCGTCTTCCTGCACCACCGTATCAGGGTTCAGCAACAACACAAACTTTCCGGCAGATAATTGTATGGCCTGATTGTTAGCGGCAGAGAACCCTTTGTTGACTTTGTTGGCGATGACCTTAACCTGAGGGAATTTTTCTTTGATCAAGCCTAAAGAGCCGTCCACTGAGTTGTTGTCGACTACAAAAACTTCCGCTGCAGTGTCGCCAAGGGCTTTGTATACCGAGTACAAACATTGTTCAAGGAAATGTTTGACGTTGTAGTTGACTATAATTACCGATAGCTGCAGCACTTTAAAAACGCAAACGCGAAGAATTAAGTATGGTGGTTTTGAAGATTTCTTTTATTAACTTTGCGCTTCGTTTTTAAAGAACCGGTCCCATAGCTCAGTTGGATAGAGCACAGGTTTTCTAAACCTGCGGCCCTTGGTTCGAATCCAAGTGGGACTACAAAATTAAAAAGCCTTGAACTCAAGGCTTTTGCTGTTTTATGAATGGCGTGAAGCATTTTCAGGTCAAAGGAATTAAACCACGATTTCGTCCATGTCCTTATTAAAGAACTTGTATTCCATGATTCCCATGCTGGATACGGGTTGTATTTTGACCCACTGCTTGAATTCAAAATACCACTTCCATTGCAGACTTCTGAATAGGCCTCCTTTTTTAATATAGGCTTCAATGTAAGGGTGAATGTTCAGGCTGATGTTTTTCTGGTTTTGGTCTTTGAAGATGTACCTGAGCGTGTTATCGATTTGGTCAACAAAAAGGATGCTAGGCTGCACTTTCCCGGTGCCACCGCAACCGGGACAGGTTTCGAGCACCTCCACGTTAACTTCAGGACGAAGACGCTGACGGGTGATTTGGATCAATCCGAATTTGCTTGGGGGCAGAATGTTGTGTTTTGCCCTGTCCTTCTTCATTTCCTCTTTCAGCTTATCGTACAGCAGTTTGCGGTTCTCAGCATGGTGCATGTCGATAAAATCAACTACAATGATGCCGCCCATGTCCCTTAGGCGGAGCTGGCGGGCAACTTCTACGGCCGCCTCAAGGTTTACTTCTAGCGCGTTTTGTTCTTGGCTGTTTTCGCTTTTGGCACGGTTTCCGCTGTTCACATCAAATACGTGCAAAGCCTCGGTGTGTTCAACAACAAGGTAAGCTCCGGTTTTCATGTGAACCGTTTTTCCGAAAAGGCTTTTGATTTGTTTCTCAACGCCAAAAGCATCAAAAATCGGCACTTTCCCGGTGTGTAGTTTTAAAATATCGGCCTTATCTGGAGAGATGGTTTTAATGTAGGTCTTCAGATCTTCGTACACATCAGAGTCGTTCACGTGAATGGCGTTAAAGCTGGCATTCAGGAAATCACGAAGAATAACATTGGTTCTGTCGGCCTCGCCCAGCACTCTGGCGGGGGGTTGAGATGTTTTAAGTGTTTTGAAACACTCATCCCAGCGGCTAACAAGCTCGTTCAGGTCGTTTTCGAGGTCAGAAACCGATTTGTGTTCTGCCACAGTTCTTACTATGACTCCAAAGTTTTTAGGCTTAATGGAATGCATAAGCTCTTTTAACCTGTTCTTTTCTTCTATGTTCCTGATTTTGGAAGACACAGAAATTTTATCAGAAAAAGGGATGAGCACCAGGTAACGGCCTGCCAAACTAATCTCTGTGGTAATTCGGGGACCCTTGGCACTAATTGGTTCTTTGGCAATTTGAACAAGGATGTTTTGGCCCGACTTTACGAGTTCGTTGATTTTCCCGTCCTTCTTAATCTCAGGCTCATTTTTGAAGTACATGAGGTTACTCACGCTTTGTTTTCCACTTTTGACGTTTTCAACAAACTTCATCAATGACAGGGCCTGGGGCCCCAGGTCGAGGTAATGAAGAAAAGCATCTTTCTCATAACCCACATCCACAAACGCGGCGTTTAGCCCCGTCATTACTTTTTTTGACCTTCCGAAATAAATGTCGCCTACCGAAAATCTGGAATTGTTCTTCTCACGATGCAGTTCTACTAAACGCTTGTCGTTTAGTAAAGCAATCACCACTTCGTTAGGCGTGGAATTAATTATTAATTCTTGATTCACGCACTTAGTATTTTAATCCGTTAAGGGCAGTCCGCATGTGAACACGATGGTGTACAACGCAACACATGAGCAATTTACCTCGAAAGGATTGGTTAATAACTTGAGAAACGGATTGGAATAGGCAGCCTTTGAGGAACTTCTGAAATCGATCAAAAGTGCCCGACCTGCCTGTTTCAATTATTTCTTTTTATGACGGTTTTTTCTCAAACGTTTTTTGCGTTTGTGAGTGGCCATTTTATGTCTCTTTCTTTTCTTACCGCTTGGCATAATCTTTCTTTTTTTGGTTAATTACTTTTTCTTAATTGCTCTATGTATTTTCCAATCTCCAGTTTTACCATGGGATCGGTGGTTTTAGTTTGGTAGTTCTCCAGCATCTTCAGGCTTTGCTCAGGTTGACCAAGCTTTTCGTACGCATCGGCCAAATGCAGGTAAACCTCAATGGCAGTGCTGTCAATTTGAAGCACCTTGTTAAAGCGCAGAACCGCCTTGTCTAACTGTCCGCTTTTAACCGAAAATAAGGCAAAGGTCATCTGCAGCTTTACATTTGCACTGTCTTTTTTTTCAATTGATCTTAAAAGACCAATACCGTTCATGGGATCCTCGCTTCCTTCTACCATGCAGGCAGCCAACATAATTTTGGCATCCGTATTGGTGGAATCTTTCTTTAAGCTGGTCTCAAAACAAAAGGCCGCCCTTTGGTAAAGCAGCGGAAGCTCACTCTCATCCTTAACAAAGGGGATGGAATAATAATAACGGTTACCGGCCTTATACCAGGCAAAAGCGCTATCGGTCTTCTCGGCAATGGTTTCGGTGAAGTAGGAGGCAAGGTCAGGACGTTTTAATTTATCCCAAAACCCCACCAGGCTATCGGAAAAGCCACTGGTTTTTAAAAGCTCATAATTTTTTCTGAGTCCAGGTGCCAGATTGTTCAGCGCCAGATTGAGATAAACATCCAGAGCCGACTTTTTGCTTTGCACCATAGGTTTTCCTGTGGCAAGGCCAACTTCAACTTCCGAACCGGAGTTTGCTTTTTGACGTGGAGAAATAAATAAAAGAACGAAAAGGACTAAGGCGCCTGAAATCAGAATCAATCTGGTTTTTTTAGCGCTCATGGGTATTAATCTTCTGTTTTAGGAAGCGGTTCAGCACTTTTCACATTGCGTTTCACACGCTCAGCAAAGGTTTTGGCGGCTTTAAAAGCAGGGATATAGTGTTCAGGAATTACAACAGTTGTATTCTTTGAAATATTCCGGCCAATTTTTTCTGCACGCTTTTTCACTAAAAAAGTTCCGAAACCCCTTAGGTATACATTCTTACCCTCTACCATTGAGTTGCGAATCGTTTTCATAAAGGCTTCAACGGTTGCCTGAACAGCCATTTTCTCGATGCCTGTTTTTTCTGATATTTCATTTACAATATCTGCTTTGGTCATTTTACAAATTGTTTAAAATCAATTAATTGTAATTTAAAACGGGCAGCAA
>Ga0154020_10001292_pt1 | contig 31020 bp, 24 predicted proteins | sample Klosneuvirus_201_FD_109709 | JGI IMG/M metagenome (GOLD analysis project Ga0154020, IMG submission 109709) | Active sludge microbial communities from wastewater, Klosterneuburg, Austria - Klosneuvirus_20160825_MG | ecosystem: Engineered > WWTP > Aerobic digester > Activated sludge | place...
AAGGTCAACTTGCTGGAACCACTAGAGATCATGAAGTGACATGAACTGCGAAAAATGGACGTCAGGCAGCGACATAGAGGCCCTGGGGGTACCCAGAGGTGAAATCAACTGGGGCAGTTTAAGGGAAGTCCATTACAAGCTTTAGCCCAAATCCAAAAGCCGCCCCACCGACCCCACGCGCAAAGTTAGCGCGAATATCTGACATTCCATCGACCTCACCGGGATAGAAGCTGGTGCCATCTGCGCCTGACGTAAAATCTTGCGCGGTGTAAATTGAAAAGGCGCCATCGCCAAAGCGCCAAAAGACGATTTCCAATTCGGTGTAGCCACCGATCAGCCCAGAGTTACTTAAACCGGAGCTGGTTCCAATCACGACATTTTTGCTTTCTTCGTTGACCTTTACCTTGCCGTAGGCTGCCTGGAACGCCGGACCGATGGAAAGCAGAATATCTGGCCATGTGCGTGCGGGAGTGATTCCGATTTGAAGGTAGGGCCGTGCAACGAGAGCCAGCAGTTCAAAGTTCACATTGCGCAACGGGCCATCTTTAGAAGCCTTCTGGCTCCCAGGGGGATACTCACCAACCAGCCTCCGGAGTCCGAGACCAACATCAAAGTTAACATAAATATCACCTTGTCTCTTAAAAGGCTGCTGAAGCAAAAAACCATATCCAGAACTAAATCCTGCCCCCATATAAGCCGTGCACCGTTTGGAGGTGATTTCACCAACCACTGGTTCACACTCCAGCTGCCCGCCGGATTGATCTGCAGGAATTTCATAGCTCATTTGAACAGAGTCGTTGGAATTGGAGTAGTCTATGCCAACCTGGTATCGTTTGAGGTAGTTGGCAATATCCGACACCCCCGCCAGTGCCGAAGTGCTCACACACAGAAACAGAAGCAGAAGAAAGCTATTCAAACGAGTTCCCCGCCAAAATCCAGTTGATTGAATTTACGGGGGCTCTATCGGCTGTTTGCGATAAAACTAAACGTAATATTAATATCCATGATTACAGAAAGTTACGAGGATCCGCTCATGAAAATGTTTTAAAGGCAATGGAGGCATTGGTCCCGCCAAACCCAAAAGAATTCGACAGGGCGTTTCGGATTTTGCGCTCGCGCGCCCCGCCTGCTGTGTAGTCCAGGTCGCAATCCGGATCTGGTGTCCTATATCCTGCCGTCGGTGGAACCAAAGAGTGAGCCACGGCCATGACCGTAAACACCGCCTCAATCCCTCCCGCAGCACCCAGACAATGACCGGTGACGCCCTTGGTCGAGCAAATGGAGATTTGCTTGGCCCAATCCCCGAACACATGACGAATGGCCGCAGTTTCGAACATGTCATTTAATTTAGTCGAAGTTCCATGAGCGTTGATGTGGTCAACATCACCCGGCTGAATGCCCGCAGTCGACAGCGCCATGCGCATGCAACGCTGAGCCCCTTCACCTTCGGGAGCTGGTGCTGTGATGTGATGAGCATCTCCCGACATCCCATAGCCCGTCATCTCCGCATAAATTCTGGCACCGCGCCGACGTGCATGCTCAAATTCCTCCAGCACCAAAATCCCCGCCCCTTCCCCCATGACAAAACCGTCCCGGTCAAGGTCAAACGGCCTCGATGCGAATTCCGGATGATCGTTATTGGTGCTTAGCGCTTTCATACTCGTAAAACTAGCAATTCCAAGAGGACTGATGGCAGATTCGGTCCCACCGCAAACCATCACGTCCGCCATTCCACTCCGAATCAATAGGAAACCTTCACCAACCGCGTGAGTCCCACTCGTGCATGCTGTTGTAGTGCAAATATTCGGTCCCCGAAGCGCATGAATACGCGAGACAACGCCGGCCGCCATATTGGGAATGACGTAGGGCAGGAAAAAAGGAGAAATTCTTTTATGGCCGCGTTCCCGCAAAATAATGGTGTTTTCTTCAATATCATTGAGGCCACCCAGCCCGACTCCGATCGACACACCGTAGCGTTCGTCATTGCCCAAGGATCCGAATCCGGCACCTCCGGTCGCATCATTGATAGCCTCGCGTCCGGCTTTCGCAGCAAACATGACAAAACGACTCGCACGATTTGCTTCTTTTGGATCAAGAGCGTCACCAATGTCAAAATTCTTTACTTCTGCTGCTATCTGGCAAGGCAGGTCTTTGGGGTCAAACAAGCTGATTCGGGAGACTCCCGATTTCGCCGCAAGCGCTCCCCCCCAGGCTGACTTCAGGTCATTACCGGTCGGAGACACCATACCAAGCCCCGTCACGACTACACGCCGCATGTGTTACCTCTCCTTCCCCGGGTTCAAAACCTGGAGCGACAAAAAAGCCTTTTGACGGAGGATTATATGAGAATTGCCCTAATAATCAACGGCTGGCTCGGGCTCTTCGTCGCAAAAAGCCGCTTAAAATTGGAATATTCTGGGGATCCAGAGTTCTTTCTGACGGCGGAAGCCGGTTTTTCTGATACAGCAGAAAAATACCGACCAGGGCCAACAAAATATTGGGAATCCACGCTCCCACAGGTGCACTGATGCTACCGCGTTCGGCAAGCCACTTGAACCCCATCACAACAACGTAGCCTGCAATAATCGCTCCTATCATTCCTATATACGCCGCATTTTTACTTCTTCTGGGATCATTGACTCCCAGCACCAGGCCAAAAAGCGCAAAGGTAATCACGGCAAATGGCGTCGTGATTCGCTGATGCAGCAGATATCTGGCGCGGAAATAAATGCTGTCGTTACGGTCCGGGGCATCCCTCAATTTTTTGACGAACGCCATCAGCTCCGCAGTATCGTAGGCACGGTAGTCATCTTCAATCAGCTCACCACCAACAATCTGTTCGCGGAACATCCTTAAAAGATCGAACTCTGCATGTTTGAATTTAACAACGGTAGCCACATCGGTATCACTGGTTGGCGAGTACATTGCGCCGCGATCGAGCGAAAGGCGAAGATCCCCCGTTTCTACCGATCCGGAAATCTTCCCCTCGGGTGCTAATAACAGAAATCCACTTTTGCTCCGGTTACCAGGTGCAATCATCACATTTTCGAGGTTCTGCCGGTTGGATGAAATCCGCTCCGTGTACAACACCAAGCCCAGAAAATCATCGAGAAAGACTCCGGACTGAAGCTTAAACTTGAGCATGTTGTCTACTTCTGTCTGTGTTTTCTTATAGAGGAACCGGACTAACTCCCGGCGCCCCCACCCTTCCAGGTGCATGGAACAAGTCAGGCCAACTCCATAGAGCACGACCGCGATCAGCATCACCGGAACCGCAGTCCGACGCAGAGCATAGCCTGCCGCAAGCATGCCCGCATATTCGCCATCTGCACTCAATCGCCCAATTCCCAATGTCACAGCAAACATGTAGGCGATGGGAATATTGAAGGACATAAAAGGGAGGATCACATAGAGCAGTGGCAAGAGAACGTTTTCGAGCGTGATTCCGAAGGTCACCAGCACGTCCGTCATCCGAGCCAGCTGGGATACAAGCAAAACGGCACACAAAATCACCAACCAGGATAAAAACTGGGGAACAATCTCTTTGACCAGGTAGAAGAAAAGTCTGATGGTTTCACCCCAACCTTATGCAAAGCTCAAGTTTCATTCAGCCCCTGGTCCGGCCATCCGCTTTTGTGAAAAATCCCAAGAAAATCAGAGCAATTTCCGGCGGACTTGGGGTATAATATTAGAAAACATACCAAAACGTCACCAACCGATGGGTCTGACAGCTAAAAATTAGCTGGAAGCCTCGCCCCGCCAGTGTTTTCGGCCAAGCTGACGGCCATGACACCCGGGAGTACAAAACCGGAGCACGCCTGTTTTTGTTTTGTAAATGGCAAAAATTTTCGACCTCAGCCACTCTGCTCATCGTGTCGCTCATCGTGACCGATTTGCCCGACCCAGCACGCAGTGGGAATGCAGCTGCTCAGGTGAATGGCGCCGGAATGAGCAGCACACCAATGAGAGCGGCAGCTCCGACGCCGGAGAAGCCTGCGGCTGTACCTCTGGAGATACCGTTCCCGGACGCTGACGGAAAAATCTACTTCAGTGGGGAAAACGGCCTTCGAAAAGCAACCACCATCAACCCCTATCTGCAAATGCGTCTGCAGGCATATATCAGAGATCGCGGAAATCCGATTGCAACGGTAGTCGTTGCGGACGTTCGGACAGGACGTATTCTGGCTATGGCTCAGGGAAAAGCTCCGGAGACCTGGGGATCTGCCAGCCACACAGCACTCCACGCAAAATTTCCAGCAGCATCGCTATTTAAAACGATTGTCACCGCCGCCGCTGTCGAGCTTGCCGGCTATGATGTCGATACTCCGATTGGCCTGATCGGCGGCTGCGCCAATGTCCAGCCTAACGGAATCTGGATGCACGATTATCCGCTCCGGCAACAGCGAAAAAGAACGGGAATGAGCCTGCGCAGGGCCTACGGCCATTCGTGTAATAATTTTTTCGCCAAACTCGCCATCGATGAAGTTGGCATTGGACCGATATCTGAATACGCCACACGGTTTGGATTCGGCGCGCCACCCCCGGCTGATTTTTATACTGAAACCATCCATCTCAATGTGCCGACGCCCGAAAACTCCAGTGCCTACACCGTTGGTCGATTTGCAGCCGGATTTGGTCCGGCTTCAACCAGTGCCGTTCATATAGCCTGGCAGATGGTTGCGCTGGCCAACGACGGCGTCGCCCGCCCATTGGTCCTTTTTAATGATACTCAGGTCGAAGACTTCCCCGCAGGAAGTCAAGCCGCCGAAATCAATCGCGTCGTGGATGCTGATACCGCCCGGCAAATCCGCGATGTCATGGCTGCAACCGTAAGAGGTGGAACCGCAAGCAGCGCTTTCAGACGAGGACGATACAAAAAACTGCGGGACTATGTCGGTGGAAAAACAGGGACACTGACCGGTAAGACTCCTGAGGGGCTGACGACACTCTTTTCAGGAATGGCACCATTAGATGCTCAACCAGAAGTCGTCGTCGCTACAATCGTCCTGCTGCAGGACCGTTGGATTATCAAAGCGCCCATTCTCGCGGCCGAAGCATTCAGCGCCTATTTTGACATGCGAAACAACAATATTACTTCGATGAATGACCCCGTCTCAATGAGGCCTGGTCCAATGTTGGCGAAACAGTTCAAAAAAACTCAAGCAAAGCGCACGACCAGAAAAAAGAAATCAAATACCCACTAGTATCTCTGGCTCAGCGGCAAGTATAACCACCAGAAGAAAACCACGACTCTGCAAAAACAGGAAACACCTGTCTTGCGGCATCGCAAACAGCGCCTGAAAGTGATTTGCTTCTTTGCTCTGCGGCCGTCCGGGTGGCATTTGCCGAAAGCACCGGCAGAACAGCTCCGACTAAGTCGCCTAGATCGATTTCGTTTGCCGCCTCTCTTGAAACCAACTCCCGCAGGCGGGCACCCCACAGCAACACAACGTCTGCGCGGCCTTGGGCGTCATCAACGCCGGATGCGACAATCATTTTGTCGATACCGTGCGCAACCACCGCTCCAATGGAGTGAATGCTTTGAAAATACGGCGCATCGCATTCTTCTGGAGCACTCTCGACGCTCGTCGACAGAAATGACTGAATAACTGAAGAGCTGATGACTTTGGCGGTGCCATCGGCAAATTGAGGTGCTGTGACCTCTCGTGAGGATCTGAAACAATCGACATTTTTTAAGCCCCCGGATTGCGCTCCAGTCGCATAAAATCCGAACAAATCCGCAAAACCTTCATTGACCGCACCCCAAAGATCCGAGGGGGTAACTTCGCGCTGCAGACTCGAGGTAAAAGCCATTGATTTTGCGGTCGTCAGACCTTTGCTGTTGTGGTTTGTGCTCCTGCGCCAATAATCCGGAATAATCGTTGTCGACTGGCTGCCCATGTCACCTGATTGCCCAACTGAACGATCAAACTTCCCAATGCCTTTGATCACTCCCGAATGCGTGCGCATGACATGGTGACCAAACTCATGGGCCAGTGCAAAGGGGACTTCCCATAGGTTTAGATTCACCCACAATCCATCTTCGACCACGGATTTGCCTTTGGGATAGACTACGAAGGCGGGCTCGCCAACAAACTCCGGGGTATAAGCCAGATTGTCAGTGGTGACTTTGTTTACTACTGCACCGGAGTTATGTTGGCCTTCGGCAACGATCGAAATGGCCCGTTCCACTTTTGGCAAAACCAGTAAGGCCGTGCGCATAAGAGCAGGATTGCGGTGCTGGAGGCTTTGATAAAAGTGATAGGCACGCTCCAGGTTGTTCAAGGCTGACAGTGCAACCCCTTCTACCGAGGTTCTTTCATAAGAAGCTTGCGACTGGCAGACTTTGAGAAACGTTGCAGCCCGCACCAGCGTTGCATTTTCCCCACACTGGATACCCGACCCGTTGTATTCGCACTGGGACCTTTGGTGAAGCCCGTACATCGTATTGGTGACCAATGCGCTGGAAAGCGCAGTAACTGATTTAACTCCCGGAAAGTCGGTTTTGCGGGCAACACTTTCAGCGCCATCATATTCAAAAAAGGATGCGCTTGCGACCGATTCAACTCCGGCACCCGTCTGGCACGATGTATCCTGCACAAAGTAATTGGCTGCATAGGCATCATCTCCCGGAAAGTCAGGGAGCAGTCCCTCCGAGCGATCCGAAGATTTTTCACCACATCCTGTGAGCAAGAAGGAGACAACCAGTATTCGCTTCAAGATGACCTCAGCAACAGCAACAACAGCAACAGCAACAACAGCAACAACTACATGAGCAACTTCATAATGCCGGAGACCTCAAACTGAGTGGTCAGGACGCCTCCGGGCTCTTTTTGGTGACGATAACGGGCTCTTTGCGACGCCCTCCACGAGTTGAAGTGCGCCCAGCCGGGCGCTCACGTGTCTTTGCCCGCTCCGGCGCGACTCCAACTGCGGGGCCAACGGCCGCAACAGCCTGCGCAACGGCTTGGGCAACAGAAGAATCGGGACCTTCAGACAGGGTGATCACTCCCGAGAGGGCTAAGTCAGTCGCAATAGTCGCCTGGCCTTCGACACGAGGGCGAAACCGAAGCGATTGCCCGACCTTAACCCCCTGGATTCCAGCCTTAGCAACATCATGAGGGAAAAACATGACGCTGCCGTGTGAAAACGCCGGATCTTCGACAGTCAACCAGCCGACACGCTCAGGGCTGTAATGGGTCACCGTCCCAATGAATTCAAAATCACTTTTTGCATCTGATCCCAAAACAATTGATCCAGTGCACTTGATTCGCGACAATGCACCTTCAAACAATGCCCGCTTCGGATCATTTTTTTGAACAAATACGTATAGCATGTGTTTTGCGCGTGTGCAGGCAACGTAGACCAAGCTCGACATAATCGGATTGTCGAGGGGCAGATTATACTCGCTTAGATTCATCATGATTCCGACCTGCGTCTCCAGACCCTTGAAACCCTGGATGGTCGAAACACCGATAGAGCCCTTAGGGGCTTTTGCATCGCGCCAGCTTTTGTTGCGGTCATGGGAAAGCTTATGTAGTGCATACTTTCCCAATTCAGCAGTCTGAAAGAGAACCGACTCTTTGGCATCAGGATTCCTGGCGGAGAGTAAAGTAACCTCATCCGACTGCATTCCTTCATCGCGTACTAATTTACGCACCAGTCGCCCAAGAAGATCACGGCACTCTTCCGGGGTATCATAGACAACAAGTTCGGGAATGTAGCCGAGACGGCCGCAATGGCTCTGCAAAATCTGATTTCCCGTACGAAATGCCCGCGAAAATGCCGCTATTTCGCGAGTCGTCCGGTAATTATGCACAAGGGGGAAATAAGGAGGTTTAATCGGCAATCCGTCTTCGGGCACAAATTGCTTTTGCCCGCCACCAGATCCAAACACACCCTGACTGCGATCGAAAAACACATAAAACGACGAATCAACCGCATTTTTTAACAGGGCCTCGATAGGCTCCCACCAGAAGGGCTGTACATCCTGAGCCTCATCGCAGATGAGGACATCATAGCGACGCTCTGAGGACAACACAGCCTTCTTGAGTCGATCTGGACCTTCATATTGCAGCCAGTCCTCAAAGGTTCCGGTAAAATCAGCGGGAACACTGCCAACTTCTACGCCAAAGGACGCCGCTAGTTCCGTATATGACTGAACGTCGATATTTGGTCCGGCTTCCCGTTTTAGAAACAGATTCAAAAGCCCGTTCGACGAAAGGAGGAGAACCGACTGTCCCCGGTCGCGAAAAGTACGCGCCAGAAGCAATGCCAGCATAGTTTTTCCAGTGCCGGCTTCTCCTTCAATAGCGAGCCTTCTGGTCCCGGAGATAGGCGTAATCAAAGTCTCCTGGACGGACTCAACGTCTTTTACTTTCTGTTCATGCCCGTCGATATAGTCACGGAGGTAAAGTTTGCTCGTAAAAGCGGAGCCAACCAGCAATTTATCCAGTTCGCTGCCAACATCGTCGAACGAGCGAAATCTCTCTGGTTGGGAGGATTCACAAATCGTTTTGAATGCGTGTTCGAGGTCTTTGATGCGGTTTCTGCCGATAATCAACCCCGGCTCGATCCCTGCCGTCGGCGGAAATTCATCCTCACCAACGGAGGGAAAGCACACCGCATGGGTTACGGGAACTTTGATAGAGTTGCGACGGAGGAACCGCACAAAGCGACTTTTCCAGACCAGCGCCTGCTGGAAGGGATTATTGATTTCGAAACTCTCACCATGACGATTGACCGAATAAAACTTGCCATCTTCGGTACGGATGCGGCCACCTTTAACTTCAACCACAAGCACCCCGTATTGGGGATGATAGCAGACGAAATCCATTTCATTGTCGCGCTGGCCTTCGCCTGCCTCCATCGCCGACAGCGTTACTGAAAAATAAACCCGCCATCCATCACCCAAGCTTTTTCGCGCCGTATTATAGAACAGTTCCTCAGCGGAGCTGCTGAATACGACTCTTGTTTTTTCACTATCTGGAAACAGGCGCATGGAAGATCGACCTTTCGCAATGAACAACATTCAACAAAGCGTTAGCGGACTAGCGTTTTCCAGGTTTGGATGCAGCAACCATCGAATTTACTTCTTTATCCGACAGGTAAGCGCCGTGCATTCGACGCAGACCGCCAGCACTGAGATAGAGCATATCGCCCTTACCCAGCAGTGTTTCAGCGCCTGACTGGTCAAGAATAGTTCTCGAATCTATGCCACTGAGCACGCGGAAAGCCACACGCGTAGGGAAATTGGCTTTAATCAAACCTGTCACGACGTCTGCAGACGGTCTCTGCGTAGCAATGACCAGGTGGATACCTGCCGCACGCGCTTTTTGTGCTAGGCGCGTAATAGGCGCTTCTGCTTCTTTGCCAAGGACCATCATCATATCAGCGAGCTCGTCAATGATCAGGACAACGTAGGACATGGGGGCCCAGCGACCTTCGAAGCTGAGAAATTCGCTCTTGCGGCGGCTCTTGATAATCTCGTTATAAGATTTAATGTTTTTCGCACCGACGACACGCATCCGGTTGTACCGGTCTTCCATTTCTTCGACCAGACCATCAAGCTTCATTTTCGCGTCAACAGCAGCATCCGTGACGACAGGACAGGCCATATGTGGCAGCGGATTATAAGCAGCCATCTCGACCATCTTGGGGTCGATCATTATGAGCCGCAGGTCTCTCGCATTGTGGCGGCTGATCAGACTGGCAATGAGCGTGTTCATAAACACGGACTTTCCGGATCCGGTCGAACCGGCGACCAGAAGATGCGGCATCTCTGCCAAATCCTCGATAACAGGTTTGCCGAAAATATCCACACCCATGGCAATCGGTAAAGTGACTTTAGAGGAGCGAAATTTGTCGTTGTCAATCAAATCACCAAATCCAATTGTCCGGCGGACAGCATTGGGAACTTCGAAACCAACGGTGCTTTTGCCAGGAATCGGCGCTAAAACGCGCAGGCTTTGCGCACTAAGGAGTCGTGCCAGATCCTCACCCAGACTGGCAATCTTAGCCACTTTGGTGCCAGGAGCTGGCTCATATTCAAATGTGGTGACCACCGGCCCTTCGACGACATCGGTAATTTTCCCCTCGACTTTGAACTCTGCAAGTTGCGTGGTCAACATGTCGGCAATTTTCTTAAAGTTTGCTGTTTTTGGAACAGCCTTTTCTGATCTCGCAAACAATTTCAGAGACGGACGCTCATGTGATGAGCCACCATAGTGCAGCTCGAGACCATAAGCATCTTCAATGGCTCCCTTACCAACAGCGTCAACGATTGCCGCGGCTGCTTTTGCTGAATTCGAAGCCTTTTCAGCAGCCGAGACGGGCTCTGCTCCTGACTTAGATACCTCTGCATTCCCGGATCGTTTTGAGCTGTTTGCACCCAGAGCCTTGACCTCGATGGGAGTCGACCCAATAACCGCAGGCTTTTTTTCCATTCCCAGTTTCGCCGAAATTGCGCTGGATACCTGCGTCACGCCCAGGCCCCGCATAGAGCGGGCTGCGGCATTTTTGCTGCGCATGACCATCTGAATCCAGACCCGGCGCGAATATTTCCGGAAGATATAAACGATGTACTCACAAATCATGGCGGTTTTGGAGATCGTGATGTTTCCGGTCAATACGAGGCTAACGATGGTCATAACGCTAAGAGTGATAATTGCACCACCATATCCAAGCTTTGCGAGCATGGGCACCGCGATGCGCTCCCCTACGAGGCCGCCGTAGCCAAAGGCTGGCTCAATGATGTTCCAGCGGGGGAATTGAATCTGTGCGAACCCAGACATAGAAACAGACAGCGACACAAACGCAAGAAAGCGGCGTCCTTTGGGCATGACGACAAACCCAAGCGTTGTCAGCGACCCCCAAAGCATCAAAGCCAGCGGCCAGATGATGCCGACAATTCCGAACCGACCTAGAATCGAGGCGGAAAGATAGGCTCCAACTGGACCGGCCAGGTTAGCCACTCCGCGAGGATTGACCTTATTGGAGAGTGCTGTTTCTCCGAGATAATCGAATGGATTAAAAGTGTAACAGGCAAGTCCGAGGAAAAGACCAAAGCCTAAAAGCGTCCAACCCCAGGACTCGATCCAGGCCGATCGCGGTGGCATCGCCTGGATGCCACGGTTAATGCCCTTGTCGATACCTTTGTTGATTCCACGATTGATCCCACGGAAAACTCCGCGGTTGAAAGCTCCAGTTATATTAAGCATCTCTTTTTCCGCTCCCACACAACATCCACAACCAAAAACAACAGCAGCTCAAAAATCCCCTAAAGCCCACTTTCGCTATTCAAAACTTAATCCAAAACCCTACCGCGCTCATAAGTGCCCTATATTATTCCATATTTTTCCGTGCGCCGATCGAATTTCGGGCTGCACGGCTGGTAACTCCTTTGACACCTGCGCAGTAGGAACATACAGAGCCCAACCTTGCAGCCGCTCAATATTTCAATCACCAGCGCCAAAAATCTGAGTCGCGTAATACGTTCCGTTTCCGCGGACATAGACTCCCACACCTATGGCCTGATGACGCCCGACCATATTTCGGTGATGCCCCGGACTGGACCACCACATACGGGTAAAGGCACGGGCGACGGCTTCTGCATCTGTTGCGCTGGCTCCGGTCATGGCGACGTTTTCAGCGCTCATGGAAATCCCGGAGGTGGATCCAAATTCCGTGGCCAGGTCAGCCATGCGGGCGCGCGGGAAGCCCGCGTGACCGATTCCACCCCGACGCCCCTGACTCTCCGACCAAAGGCGGGCGGCAAAGCCGAGCTTTTTAGAAAAGCGCAATTCAGTCCGTGTTCCACGTAATTCGTTGGTTTGACGTGCGATTGCACGCTCGACCTCACAGATGAATGGTTCCGCTTTGTAGCAATCCTGAGTTCCCTGAAGATCGGGAGACGGCTGCACGGTGGGAGTCACCGATACCTGGGGATCTGGTAGCGCGCTGCCGGACGGGCCCGGACTGGGTGTCTGGGAGGGAGAAGGTGTCGCATCCGCACCCCCAGGAGCCCGGGAACGACCGGATCCCTTTTTCTCCATGCACCCTGAAAGCATTCCGAAGATAGCAAATACCAAGATTGTCAAAACCCACGACCGCCTCATAAGTTCCATAGCCAGACCCCTCATTCGTCGTCACAACGGCAGCAAGCGATAAGCAACAAGCAACCGGTAGCCAGAAAGAACGGGGTCCCCTGTTGCAATTTGGTTGCCGAAAGCCTCAAGTGATTTTTGTGAGGGAAATCCGAGGGTTTAATGAAGGCAAAAAAAATGCCGCTGACAAGCAGCGGCACACGTGTCCAATTTCCGTGCGCTAGACTAAACGGAATATTTCCTGGCCATCTCCTCCAGCGTGGTTTGCCGGATTTTGCGGGCCTGTCCGGCCTGTCCAAAGGCAACCATGCGGTCTTCACAGACCTGCTGCATCGCAGAACGAGCTGGTTTTAAATAGGCACGGGGATCAAATTCCTCTGGTTTTTCCATGAAAACCTTGCGAATGGCCGCCGTCATCGCGATTCGGTTATCGGTATCCACATTAATCTTGCGGACTCCGTGACGAATGCCTTCTTGAATCTCGGAAACCGGCACACCCCACGTTTGCTTCATCTTACCGCCGTATTTATTAACCAGGTCCTGGAGCTCCTGCGGCACGCTGGAGGAACCATGCATCACGAGGTGCGTGTTTGGAATACGTTTATGAATCTCAGCGACGCGCTTCATGGCGAGGATCTGACCATCCGGCTTACGAGTGAATTTATAGGCTCCGTGGCTGGTGCCGATCGCGATCGCTAAAGCGTCTACCTTTGTCGCCTTGACGAATGCCTCAGCCTCGGCGGGGTCCGTTAAAAGCTTGTCATGAGACAATGCTCCCTCGAACCCGTGGCCATCTTCCGCTTCGCCCTTCCCAGTCTCTAGTGAACCGAGACAGCCAATCTCACCTTCAACCGACACACCAAAAGCGTGTGCCACTTCAACGACGCGCCGGGTTACCTCTACGTTGTAATCAAAATTTGCCGGTGATTTCCCGTCCTCTTTCAGCGACCCATCCATCATCACGGAAGTAAAACCATGCCGAACAGCCGAAAAGCAAGTCTCAGGTGAATTGCCATGATCCTGATGCATCACGACCGGGATCTCTGGATACAACTCAACCGCCGCCAGCATTAGATGCCGCAAAAAGGCATCCTGGCTGTAGGAGCGTGCGCCCCGGGATGCCTGAATAATCACAGGGCTGTCAGTCTTTCGGGCAGCTTCCATGATCGCTTGTATCTGTTCCATGTTGTTGACATTGAAGGCCGCGACGCCGTAGCTATTTTCTGCGGCATGATCGAGCAAGGTCCGAAGTGGAATGAGTGCCATGAAATGCTCTCCAAAAATAGGTTTCAAGTGAACCCTTGAGGAGATACCAGTCCAAGCTCTATTGAACAAGGAGAAACACAGCAAACTCAGTTAGATTGGATCAGACAGGAAATCAAATTCGCATCAAATGCTCCCAACAGAGAGGGCTGCCGGCTGTGATGTCCTGGGTCGCCTTTTTGCCAACTACCAGGTCCATATTGGCTACTTCAATGCCAAGAGACGGGCGCAAAGCCTGGAGATGTTCACGCAATACCGTTTCTCCCTTTTTCAAGTCCCGAATCACATACAAACTCCTCCGAAGTTGTCTCGATTTAACTTCCCCCTTCGTGGGTTCATAACTTACCCTTCCGAGTGCCTGCCAGGCTCGCTCACACTCGACGACTAGACCTGCGAGTTCCACTGGTTCAAGAGAAAATGCTGAGTCAACCCCTCCGTCAGCGCGCGAAAGCGTAAAATGCTTTTCTATTACACATGCACCAAGCGCGACGGCGGCAATCGCTGCTCCAACACCCATCGTATGATCAGACAACCCAACCGGGGTACTGAAGAGTTGGCGCAAATGGGGAATAGTGCGCAAATTCGATTCAGCAGGAGAAGCGGGATAGGAACTAGTACATTTCAACAGAATCAATTCGCTGCAACCGCTACTTCGAAGTGTAGAGATAGCAACCTCTAGTTCAGCCAAGCTCGCCATCCCAGTAGACATAATGACCGGCTTCTTGGTCTGACCGATTTTTCTTAGGAGTTCCGTGTCAGTGTTTTCGAAGGAGGCAACTTTTATCACCGGGACATTTAGCCCCATGAGAAAATCTACAGATGACCCATCAAATGGAGTACTAAAGCATCCAATGCCCAATTCTTTGCATCGGCTGAAGATTGGCTCATGCCATTCCCATGGTGTGTACGCCTCTTCATACAGACCATAAAGTGATCTGCCAAACCAGGGACTGGAAGGATCGCTAATAATGAAATCACTTTTGTTTGAATTAATTGTCATCGTATCCGCTGTGTAAGTCTGGAGCTTAACAGCATCCGCACCAGCTTTATGCGCTGCTTCGACAATTTCAAGCGCTCTTGCCAGCGACTGGTTATGATTACCAGACATCTCCGCGATCACAAAAGGCCTATGGCCTTCGCCAACAACGCGACCACACAACGCAATATTGTTCAGCACCTTTGTATTCGTCACGCGACGCTGCCTCGGTAAAAATCAAACACCTCTTTTATCACCCGATCTTGATCAAAATCAGACAAATCTGAATAAAGAGGAAGAGAAATGGCTTTCTCATAATACGCTTCTGCATTTGGAAAATCGCCAACACTGACTTTTAATCGGGACTGAAAGAACGGATGGTAATGAATAGGCACGTAATGAACCTGCGCGTTGATGTTGTTTGCCCTGAGGCTGTCATAAAGCTCTCTGCGAGAAACAGCGGCAACTATATATAGGTGGTAAGCCAAATCCATGTCTTGCGGATGCATCTGCGGCTTAATCTGCCGAAGGCCCCTGAAGGCTGCATCGTATCTGTCAACAAGCACTTTTCGACGTTTGATCCAACCTGCCGCTTTCTTAAGTTGTGACAGTCCCAGAGCAGCCTGAAATTCGGTCAGCCGATAGTTGAAACCTAACTGCTGAACTTCGTAATACCATCCTCCATCAAGGCTGTGTAACCTGGTCGGATCCCGCTCAATACCGTGACTTCTGATAGATATCATTCGTTCATAAAGGCTTTGATCGTTTGTCGTGACCGCACCACCCTCACCTGTACAAATCAGCTTTGCTGGATGAAAAGAAAACACTGCCATATCACTGTAGGAGCAGTCGCCAACCGTTCGTCTAATTCCGCGAGAGTCAGTCCACTTACCTCCATAACTATGGCATGCATCTTCTATCACGATCAGGTTGTTGCGATCTGCGACTTCCTTTAATTTTTCGCAGTCGCCAATCACCCCCCCCATGTGAACCGGAATCACACCGCGGACGTTTTCATTTTTTTCAATTAAGTCCATCAAATATGGAACCGAAATCTGAACTGTTATCGGATCGATATCGCATAGCAACGGATTGCCACCGACATAAAGTATCGAATTAACTGTGGCTGCAAACGTTACGGCGGGGGCTACAATTTTTGAGCCTGGAGCAAACCCAGCGGCGAGATTTGCAATATGCAAGGCTGCAGTGCCATTTGAGCAAACTACACAATATCGGGCACCACAAAAAGCAGCTATTGCCGACTCAAACTCCGCTATCTTACTGCCTCCTGTAACGCTGCCCCCCATTAAAGCGCTACCAACGGCGGCAACATCATCCGAATCTATCGAATGCTTCGTATAAGGGATTATTTTGTTCATAACCCCCAACCATCCAAATTATTTGCAATTAAATCCTTAATTTCATCAATTCTCAAAAACCTGTCGTTTGTTCCGCTGTTGTAACTGAAGCCGTAGTCGAGTGCTTTAATCAAAGGACCATGAGCCCTCGCAATTCCATCGACAACCGACTTGTCGCCTAATGCTGGCAGAATGACGAAAAATTTACTGAATTCAAGCGCATTCAAAGAATCCGTTGGCGTTATCATTTCTTCATGTATTTTTTCACCTGGTCTAATACCAATAATTTTTATACGCGCTTCCGGTGCAATTGCTCGCGCCATATCTAGTATTCTATAAGAGGGCAGTTTGGGCACAAACAGCTCACCACCATGCATTGAAGTAAGTGCAGACAGGACAAGTTCGGCACCCTCCGTGAGGGTAATATTAAATCTCGTCATGCGCTCGTCGGTTATTGAAAGCTCTCCTGCTGACCTTTGTTTCATAAAGTGCGGAATGACAGACCCACGACTTCCCATCACGTTGCCATACCTAACCACACCAAAGCGAATATCCCGATGACCTCTATAATTATTGGCAGCTATAAACAGTTTGTCGGATGTGAGCTTTGTCGATCCATAGAGGTTAATCGGAGCACAGGCTTTGTCTGTACTCAATGCGACAACTCCTTTGACGCCGCCATAAAGAGCCGCTTCTATTACATTCTGGCCTCCGATCACGTTAGTTTTGACAGCTTCAAATGGATTGTATTCAGCTGCCGGCACCTGCTTTAGTGCCGCAGCATGTATCACATAGTCTACCCCTTCCAATGCCATCTTTAACCTATCGGGATCGCGCACATCTCCAAGAAAATACCGTATGGGGCTCGGCTCAACACTTGGATAGATCAAACTCATTTCATGTTGCTTCAATTCATCTCTACTAAAAACTATGAGCTTTTTCGGCATATAACGTGACATAATTATCTGCACGAGCTTCCTACCAAGAGATCCTGTTCCACCAGTAATTAAAATAATTTTGTTTGTAAGCATCTCTTTACCTTAAGTAGCTAATCACCAGCAGATCCGAGGCTATTGACGCTTTACAACCTCGACAATGATGCACTGAACCTATTTTACTCCAAATTTCCAAACCCAATCTGAGCTGCGCAGCTAAGCGAGCCGCAACCAACCGAATTGATGCTTTAAATGGGCAGATATCATGTATCCACAAACTTCTTGCCTTCGATTGCACTAATGGATTTGTTTTCCAAAAGGTGAATTAGCGCAAAAATATTGCCACAATAGATGATGGGGAGTGAGCAAAAAAGGCGGACCTCTTGTTTAACCATCTCCAAAAGTACTTCCGGACCCTGACCGGCACCGGTCTTGTGTACCTTTTTGCGACTGGACTAGAAGCATTGGTTCCAATGCTACTCATGCCGCTAATGACTCGAACGATGCTGCCGTCCGAATACGGACTATGGGTTATTTTCGCCAGCCTTACCACTTTTCTATATCCTGTCCTCACTTTAGGGTTTCAGGATCTAATAAAGATGAAATTTTACTCGCTCGATGCCGATGGGTTGAAAACTTTTGTTTTCAGTGCGGTGGTGGTATCAACAGCGGTCGCCGGAACAGCTCTCCTTTGTACACTTGTTTTCATCGACTGGATTGAAAACATCACGACATTCCCTGGCAATTGGGCATGGTCGATCGTCATTGTCGCGTATTTATATGGTCTTTTTTATTCGCAACTTGCCGTACTCCAATTTCAAAAAAGACAGCGCGCCTATGTTGTTTCCCAACTGATTCAATCAACAACAACAATAGCGCTTGCTGTGATACTGCTCGTGAACGACTGGGGCTGGAAAGGAGTTATTGTTGCGAAGGCTTTAGGCCTTTTAACCACAAATCTATTCACATTGACGCACATATTCCAGACACCGGTCACAAAGACACATTTGCGCCTCAATCTCCAGCAGCTAGTCGAAACTTTTAAGTTGGGTCTAAAATATCTGCCCGCGGGTGTAATGCCTGTAATGATACCACTAACCGATAGATTGGTAGTTTCACACACGATTGATGCCGCAGAAACCGGCTTTTTTGGCATTGGTGCGAGCTTTGCCCAAGTTTTGTGGCTCTTTGTGGTTGCTTTCACCTATGCGTGGCAACCAATATTGTTTCGTAACTACCACGAGCCAACACCGAACTCTTCGGCCGATACAAAAAACATTTCGTATGCGTATTGTATCGTGCTACCGGTGGGTGGCCTTTTTGTTTCGGTGATCGCATATTTGTTTGGCTCTATCGTTTTAGAAAGTCGATACGAGAGCTCATACCAATACATCGGGTGGATGACTGTAGCCGTTGTCTGCCAGGGTTACTACCAGCTCGCTCAAACATTTCTCCTGGCTAAGCAGAAAATAAAGGTAATGTCTGCAATTGCTATCGGAGTCATTGTCTTCAATATTGTGTTTGATTTAGTCATGGTCAAACCATTTGGAGGCATTGGAGTTGCGTTGGGAACGAGCGCCGCATTTATCTGCGGCACAATCATTTCCATGGCATTACTTCAATCGAAATTCAGCAAAGCAACGACGTCGGAAAATAACCTTGGAAAACATGACCGGCTTACCCTAAAAAATACTGCTTAAGAGGATAAAATGCTCCGCGGAAAAAAAATTATTTTGACAGCAATTCAAGAGAAAAACCTGAAGCAACTGCGCCATTGGCGCAACTTGCCCGAGCTGCGCAAATATTTTCGCGAGTACCGAATCCTATCTGAAAAAATGCAGGAAAACTGGTTTAAAAAAATACAGAAAGACACAAATCAATACAATTTTGAAATCCATGTTCCTCAGGGTGACTCAAGCAAGCTTATCGGACATTGCGGATTGTACTATATCAACTGGATTCACCGCTCCGGGGAGTTCGGCATATATATAGGCGACCGAACTTTCTTGTCAGGAGGGTATGGTGCAGACGCGCTGAGAACGCTACTCACATACGGATTCAACGACCTTAATCTAAACCGAATCTGGTGTGAAGTTTATGGAAATAACGATGCTCTGGGAATTTATCGTCACATAGGATTCAAGGACGAGGGAGTCCTTAGGCAAAGTTATTTTAACGAAGGAAAATATTGGGATTCTTACATTTTGAGTATGTTAAAAACTGAATACGAAAAACTCCCCAAATGAAGGTTTGTCGCTCCGGGAATCCCGGGCCTTTGGAAGCAGGTCGCGTTGTTTGCATCATCCAGGCGCGAATGGGTTCAAGCCGTTTACCAGGTAAGGTTTTGCTCGATTTATGCGGAATGCCTGTCCTTTGGCATGTCTGGCAAAGAGTCAGACATGCAGCAGGTATCGATGAAATCGTTGTAGCAACAACTGATCTCGATCGTGATCAAGTCATTCAAAACGCCTGCGAAAAATGGGGGGTCACCTGCTCACGTGGCAGCGAAACAGATGTCCTGTCACGTTACGTAAATGCTGCAATTTCAACAGATGCAAACACTATCATTAGAATCACCTCCGATTGCCCGTTGATCGACCCAGATTTGATATCCAAGCAACTGGGATTATTCAAAGCAACAAATCCGGATTACCTTAGCAATGTAGTTGAACCTCGCACCTTCCCAAAGGGGTTTGACACAGAAATCTTTACTAGAAGTGCCTTACAAAAGGCATACAGAGAAGCAATGACACCATTCGATCGTGAACACGTGACACCATTTATTCGAAACAATCCAAATATCTTCAAAGTCATGCCATTTTACGGTGATCCGGATTTATCTGGGCTAAATTTCTGCCTCGACACACCAGACGACTATACTTTCATTAGCCAGGTCTACTCTGAAATCTATCGCGCTAAATCGCTTTTCAACGCATCTGATCTATACAAAAGTCAATCCGTATTACTCAAATTTCCTGGTTTCGCGGCAACGCTACGAGCTCTGTAAACTCTTTTCTTACTTCTGCAATGATCTCATTTTGATCTCTTAAATAGCTGTAGTCATACTTTCGAAACCGATCAATCCAACCGACTTCGTAAAAGGCGCAGATTTTTTCCGGATCGAATCCACTGATATCGTCTATTTCCGGAACCACGCCATTTTCAATAAATCGATAGTAGTCGTGAGGGACTGCATCAATGCCCTGTAATAACGCTGCGGGTGTCCCTCCCTTCAATGTCTCAAGGACAACTGAGCTATTTCCTATGAAAACAAAATCACATCGCTGTATGTCTTCGGCCAAGGGAACCCCCCGACTGATTACCACAGACCGGAACCTTTCAGTTATTTCATCCATCGGGAAATTCACAACCTCTAAGGGATGGGGTCGAATGACAATCTTTGCTCCTTCATACCGGTGAAGCAATTTGCCAATGAAGTTGGCCAATCGTTGTCTGTCAGTCAAACCAGTGAGGAAAATACCGAAGGTCCGGATTTCATTTTTTAGTTTTGCAAGTCGCAAAGGTGAAGAATGTCCGGCGATCCCGGCAAAAATGACTCTTCCCGATACCTTGCCAGCTTCTGCAAATGCGTTTAAAGAGGCTGCACCACTCAGTACGGCAAGGCTAAAATCCAGAGTTGGACCATCGGACCTGCATGGAACAGCGGCATGGGGAACAAACACAGTCGGAACCCCAAGCGCATGTGCCGCAAACCTCATCCCTAGCGAATCTGGACTATTTGCACTCGCGAGGCACACGACCCTCGCGCCGCATCCAGCAAGACTCTTGCGAAAATTTAGGTAATAAAATAAGGTGCTTAGAGCACGACAAACCGGCATAAAGTGATATCTTCTTTTTAGATACCCCGCAATTCGAATAATCTGTAGCAATTTCCGCAAATTGAATTGCCGCAAACCACCGTTCAAATTCAGTCCAACCCGCGCTATCTCAATTTTGCCAGAACCAATCCAGTCGCCTAGAGCCTCAATTGTTTTCTGCTCATTGATGTACATAGCCGTTGCAACTATGGACGCTGACCTCTTTGGCAAAGAGGCATAAAAAGCAGATTTTAATCCGTAGCCAACCACCATCAATGTCGAAAGGGGAGTAGTTCGAAGTATTTCAAAGATCTCGTAGGCAACGCGGATCACAAACACTCTTGATTTAACATCGTCAAACAGATCGATTTGTACATTCCGCGACTCCACTCGCAGCAGTACTCGGAGTGCTTTAAAAAGGTGTGTTTTCATTTCTTGTCGATGCTGTGCCGCACCGGTACTCCCTTGCTTCGGAGGAAATCACGAGCCCCCGCTGGAGTCTGCTCTGTGAATTGGAACATCGCGCCGGCTGCAACTGCTGATGCTTTTCCAAATTCTATCGCTTCATAAAAGTGTTTGTATTCGCCCGCTCCACCAGCCGCGACAACAGGTATCCGAACTGATGCAGAAACCTGTTCGATAAGCTCCAATTCATACCCAGTCATCATCCCATCACGCTCTATGGATGTGATGATGATTTCTCCCGCCCCAGCGCTTTCCACTTTCTTTGCCCAATCTACAGCTCCCATCCCAGTATGATTCTTACCTGATTGGGTAAAGCACAGATATTTTGAATCAACCTTTCTAGCATCGATTGATACGACTACACACTGTGCACCAAAAATTCTAGACGCTTCAGAAACAAAATTTATGTCATCAAAGGCCGCAGTATTGATAATAACCTTATCGGCACCCGCCCTCAGTAGTCTCTCTATTGATTTTACAGACCTGACCCCGCCCCCCACCGAAAGCGGTACATTGACCTCGGAAGACACCTCTTCTATCAAATCAAAGGGCGGTTCGCGCAGTTCTTTTGAGGCAGAGACGTCGACAATCACAAGTTCATCAACGTCCCGGGAGGAAAAAACTTTGACCGCAGGCAATAGAGTTCCGGTTCTTCTCCAGCTATCAAACTGCTTTCCCTTGACCAGTCCAAACCCTTTAAGGAGAAGAACCGGGATAACGCGAATTTTAAGCATCTAAAGATCCAAGAAATTTTTAATGAGCTGTGCACCATTTCGTGAGCTTTTTTCTGGGTGGAATTGAAGGCCAAGCACTCGTTCACGCATCACGCAGCTCACAAAGCCTTCGCCGTATGAGGTCATCCCAAGCACATCCTCAGACTGTGCCGGCACAAAACGATAACTGTGTACAAAGTAAAAGTCCGACGACTCAGGAATCTCTTTGAAAATAGCTTTGCCACCAGGATGCATTGGACTAACCTCGACTTGGTTCCATCCCATATGTGGTAATCTCTGTTTTTCTTTTACGGACATTCGCATGACCTTTCCAGGGATCAAATCGAGACCACGAACGTCCCCTCCTTCGGTGCCCCAGCTTGCTAAAAGCTGCATACCAAGGCAAATTCCAAGAACCGAAACATTCGGCTCATTTTTTTTAGCAACAATCCGCTCTGGCCACCCATTCGCTGTGAGATTCGTCATGGCTTGAGCGAATGATCCAACACCTGGAATGACTATATGCGTAGCAAAATCCAATTCACTTGGACGCGTTACCACCCGGGATTGAACTGATAGCCTACCAAACATGTGGACAACTGACTTGAGATTGCTCATTCCATAGTCGACAATCGCAACGCGTGGATTACCCATTGTCGTATTTTACCTTGGTGAGATTGCCATCCTTATCCTTGATTAACCCACCCTTTTCATCAACTCTGAAAATTTTTTTATTTGTAAAGCGGTCACAAATAGAAATGAACTCTTCAACTCCAACATCCAAGGGCCGTAAGATATCCTCCAGCCGTTTACCGAGGTACATCCATGGAAATTTCCCGTCGCGCATCTTGACGATTTGAAGCCCCTCTTCCCGCGTGAGGCGTCCTCTTCTGATGTGCAGGCTAACCAAATCAGTTGCTCTGCCGAAGCCAAATTTAAGAAATTTGAAATAGTCGTGAATCCCGGTCTGATAGTTGTCGAGGTTTTCGTAGTCGACTGCACTACCTTCAACAATTTTTTCGTAACATAAAAATCCGGCATTTTGTGCAATCAATGCGTTGGAGTAACCATCCCAGGGTAAGAAATGACCGAGGAAAAGCCCGGTCACACCTGAACGCTTCAATTCATCGTCAGATGGATATTGATACAGAGCTAAGTCTCTTTCTCGGATTTGCTCCATCCCTTCAATTCCAAGCAAATCACTCACCCGCAGACCAAGTAACCCACCAAACTCCTCGAGCCACCGTCGGGTTAGCGTTTGATTTTCAGCGTCAGAGGCAGGACCTCCATATTCGTTTTGCGAATTCTCTCCCCAAATAATCAAAGGAACACCAAACTGAACCGCCAATCTGACCGGAATTGTGAAAATCCCAACATGTTCTGGCCATGATATGTCGCCAACCTGAATCAAACCCACGCGGTTGAGCTTCGCCCTGACCTTTTTATTGGGACTCACTTCAACGTGGTCCACCCCAAGGCTTTTAATGTTTTCAATATTTTTTCGACCAACTAGAGATAAGTCACAGGTTGCAGCAGTAACGCAAAGCGGATTCATGCCAAGCTCAAGCATTTTGAGTGTTTGATAGGTACTGTCCTTCCCGCCGCTGACCGGAACGATACAGTCCCATTTTGATGCACCTTTTCTTTTATACTGATCCAGGATTCGGATGAGCTCAGCTTTTCTAGCCGCCCAATCAATGACACCCCTTCCAAAAAACGAAGAGCAGGCACTGCAAACACCATGCGCATCGAAAGACAAATCAGGCTTCGAGTCAGGGAGCAAACATTTGCGGCAATATTCAATCATCGGTGTGCCCCTGTAACTTAAGATCAAAATCTTCACTAGAATATCACTGGGTTAAGAACAGGTCAAACTTCCCCTCAAGGAGAGGACCAGTCGATTCAACCAGGCGCAGTGATCCTGCGAGGATCGCAATAAACGATCTTTCTTGTTACGATAATTCTGAAATCCCACTCAAAGACATTGCCCGGCTGGAGCCTTGTGCAAAAGGAATCGACTCTATCTTCAGCTCCCGGAAAAATTCCGGAGACGGCTCCTTTTAGGATCCCACCCCATGGATATCTGAATCGGTTTGGCCAAAGGTTAGACTCAATCTACATAGCAATTGCAACTTTGATAGTCATAATAAGTTTTCACGCATTCACCCTGATGAAATATCCAGCCCCATGGGTGGATGAAGGGCTTACTGCTAGCCGAGCAGTATCACAGCTCCGCAACGGCAATCCCTCTGGTGAACTAGATAAACGCCTGCTGGCACTTACAAATACAGTCGCAGGGCAGTCGGCTATTCCAGTTTGGCCTTCTGAACTTTTTGCCGTCTTCATGCCTTCAGTTGGCGACATTTCACTCATACAGATAAGAGCAGTCAGCCTTATTTTTGGATCGATCCTGATCCTTTCCTGCTTCTTTATAGGAACAGCAGTTTCCGGCATCCCCCTTGGGATATTGTTTGCCTTGACGTTAGGAACTTCGATTCCATTCGCATTTGCATCTCACGTCGGACGGGCTGACATCATGGGCATAGCAGGAGGTTGCGCTGCTTGCGCCGTTTTTCTTCATCTGGGCCATCGGCATTGGCTTTTTAGCTTATTTGCAGGCTTCATAGTGGGAAGTTCCTTCGAGCTTCATGCCCGGGCGTCTATTTACGGAATCACTATTGCCTCGCTCTACTGGGCCAAGTTTGGACCCAGTTTTATCCGGCACAAAAACTTCTGGTTTTATGTTTTGGGGGGTACACTGGGCCTCGGCATTTATGCTGCAATACATATCTTGCCGGATCTGAATGCTTTTGTAGAAACTCAGGCGGTGGTCAACAGTGGACGCACGCCACCTGGAGGGCGACTTGGATTTGAGCAGCTTTCGAAAATTATTTCTTCCGCTAAGGAAATTGCCCTCACAATCCTGATGTATCAGTCCTGGGTCGTTATAATTTTTGCACTGTTTCCGTTTGTGGCTTTCACATGCTGGAAAAAAAATGGGAAATCCGTCCTGGCCTTCATAGGCGCCACATTAGCTGGGGCTGTATTGTTGATGGACGCGAAGGGGCTTTATAATGCTATAGCTTATGCGCCGGCATTCTCTCTGGGAGTAGCTTACGTTGTATATGTTGCCTGCTGCACCGAAGCAATTCCAGCAAAGCTCCGCCTAGCAGCCGCTTCACTTGTCGGTGCCATTTTTGTCCTAAGCTCAGGCATGACAGCATTCGCATTTAGTATCGGTGAACGACATTGCTCGAAAGACTTTGAAAACACACTCAATGTTATACGATCATCGATAACCCCAGAAGATTTTGTAATGAGCGATGAGACATACTGGCTTGGACTTCAGAACCAAAACTACATGCCCTGGAAAACACTAAAGTCATACCAGCGAGCACGTCCTGGCGCTTCACTAGCAGACGCTTTTCAGCATTTCAAGCCGGACATCTTTGTTATCGATGGTTTCGTTGGGTCTTTCTTTGGCGATGAAAAATCGGAAAAAACATTCCAAGAGGAGCTTCGCCTGCCCACAACTGAGCTTTCGAACATTCTCCTCGCTAACGGAAAATTAGTGAATCGCTTTGACAGTACCTGCTATGGCAGGGTCGATATCTTCAGATTTCAATGGAAATGATTTCACACCAGAGGTCTTAACATGCACAACCGCGAGCACATTTCTGATCAAGAGAACTTTTGGGCTGGTGAGTTTGGCACCCAGTACATTTCAAGAAATAGAGATTCAAAACTGCTGGCCTCCAATCTTAACTTCTTCTCAAGGGCCCTGCGCCACGCGGGAAACATCCACTCATGCATAGAGCTCGGCGCTAACATCGGCATGAACCTTCAAGCATTGCAACTTCTGTATCCGGATATTCAGGTAACAGGCGTCGAAATTAATCGCACGGCCGCTGAAGAATTGGCTACCCGCATCGGCAAATCAAATGTCTTCTGCGGGTCAATACACGACTACCAACAAACAAAAACAGCGGACCTAGCTCTGGTCAAAGGAGTGCTCATTCACCTGAATCCGAGCCTTTTGCCTAAGACATACGAGCTTCTACACAATATTTCGTCACGTTTTATACTCATATGCGAATACTACAACCCCACTCCGGTAGCCATTTCCTATCGCGGACATTCGGACAAGCTCTTTAAGCGGGACTTTGCGGGTGAAATGCTCGAAAAATTTCCGGCCCTAAAGTTGGTTGACTATGGATTCTCCTATAAACGAGATCAAGCCTTCCCACAAGACGACATCACCTGGTTCCTACTAGAAAAAAAATGAAATCTACGAATCCACTACACAAACCTGCAATCGACATATCTCCGGCAACGAGCCGGTGGGTCGGAGCATTGACAAGCATCTTTCTTTTCCTTCTTTTGCTCGAGGCCTACGGGGCAACACTAAACTTCCCCTTCCATTTCGATGACGAAATCATGATCGTCCAGAACATCCCCGTGCAAACGTTCGACTTGGCTTCTCTATGGGAAAGTTTTGCCCCGCGGTTCCTCAGCTACTTGTCCTTTGCATTAAATTTCAAATTCGACGGGCTATCAACTTACAGTTACCACGCTGTTAATTTGACCCTGCATTTTCTGACCGCACTCATGGCATATGTCATCACCCGCCGTCTTGCCGTCCTGATAAGCGAAAACAGCAAAAAGCCAATTACTCGTCCTGAGCTCTTTGGAGCGCTCGTCGCAATGATGTTTATAGCTCACCCAATTCAAACACAGGCGGTAACCTACATCTGGCAACGCTGCAGTGTTTTAGCTGCTTTTTTCTATCTTTCCGCGATCGCGGCATATTTGTGCGGACTCGCGCTGTTTTCAAAACACGAGAGGAACGCGACTTTGTGGTTCTCCGTTTCATTTTTCTTTACTATCTGCTCTTTTTTTTCCAAACAGAATAGTGCAACCTTACCTGCTGTCCTGATAATGACCGATATCCTTGTCACTACAGCAAACAAAAATCACCCCAGCAAAATAAATTGGCGACGCATCTGCATCTTTGGATCCACTGTGACAATCCCCATCATCTTATTGACACTCATAAGGCAGCAAGAAGTCGCCGATATATCGCGCGACAGCCTATTCACGCCTTACACCTATTTTTTGACGCAGATGTCAGTCATTCCGAAATACTTCAAAATTTTATTTTTAGTCGGCTCCCAAAACATCGCCCACAGCGTTCAAACAATCCATTCAGTTTTCCAGATGGAGGCATTTAGAGGTCTTGGCGCTATGACTTTGTTGTTATTGACAGCCATGTGGCTATCCTTTCGAGACAGATTGGCAGCTTATGGCTTTTTGTTTTTTGCAGTGACGATGTTGGTTGAATCCTCTTTCGTCCCACTTGCTGATGCAATGTTTGAACACCGACTCTACTTACCCGCATTTGGATTAGCATTGGCCTTTTCCTCAACAGCCTTCCACATGTTGGAAAAACTATCGCCCTCTATCCCCAACGGCCTTAGAAACCGACCATTTTTGTCAGTTGCAGTCACAGGACTGCTCGTTTACCCCTTGGCGAGAGTCAGTGCAGACCGAAACATGGTTTGGGAGACGCCCATCGCTCTTTGGAGCGACGCAGCAGGGAAGTCGCCGGATAATTTTCGCGCGATCTTCAATCTTGCTAAAGCGGAAATCGACAATCAAAACTACGGACGGGCTGAAACACTGCTGATCTCCGCATCCAAAATTAAATCCACTCCAACGCTTTGGACAGATATCGCAAGGCTTCGATTGTACTACGCTCATTACATGGGAGCCGTCGAGGCAGCGCAACGAACTCTGGAGCTTGATCCAGCCAATGAGAATGGTCACTTGTTGCTCGCTCGATCGTTGATAGACATGAACCGTGATGAAGAAGCCAAAAAACAGATGTTAAGTGATACTGATGCAAATCCGGTCACCCCCAAAAAACTCGGGCTGCTTATCGAGTTAGCACACCGTCGAAACACTCCAACCCTGCTCAAAGAGGTCGAAACTATAGCTGAAAAGCGCGGCCTCCTTCCCATATCCCTCTGGGCACGAGGGGCAGAGCTTGCGGTATCCGGAGAATTTGTGGCCGCATCCGCATATCTTCGTCGCGCATGGGAAATCGCGCCTTTTTTAAGAAGGCTGAGCTTTGACTGGTGTCTTACAGCTGTAGCGGCCGGGCAAAAATCGGAAATCGATCAGGCCTGTATGATTGCCATGAGCTCAATTTACTGGCCGACTGAACGCATTGATATCGGTCATCGACTAAGGAAGGCGGGGGATCCTAATTTAGCTTTCCATCTGATGACGGATGCTTTGGAGAGATGCACGCAATCCAATCCACCTTGCATTGAAAAATCAGAGATTCTTCACATCACTTTACAATGGATAGTTTCAGACCATTCCTTTGCCGATGTATCCAAGGGCGATTTCTGCGTATGGTTGGGGTCCCAACCGGATATTTGGCCTGCTCCGCCTTACAGTTCCTCCATTTGTGAAGGTACCTCAAATTATCTGCAGATTGAAGACGACGAGGTAACAAGAAAGCATGATTAGGAAACTAGCTGTATCTCTTCACAAAGACTTTCTGGGTTTAGCTTTGACCGTCATAGCCGCAGTCCTTGTCGGTTCTCTTCCATTGGCAGAATTTCTTTTTGGTCGTGAAATTCTCTCGATCGACATGACTTTCTATTGGGATGTCGCCAGAAGAAGCTTTTTTGAAACTGGCAGCTACTGGTGGGATCAATGCAACAATGGATACTCACTAGCCCAGAACCCACTTTATGGAATCTTTTCGATTCTTAATTGGCCTTTTTTCATTTTTGAGAACTTCACTGCCAGAAGAATTGAGTTTCTTTCATTTCACATGTTGTTTGCATTCAGCTCATACCTATGGCTAAGGTCATTGAAATTTGAATCCATTGCGACAGCCATCGCAATTTTAATCTTTTGTGGAAGCTCCCTGACTGCCGAGTTGGTCTGGCGAAACAAGCCTTATCTCTTTCCGATGATTTTCGTGCCAGTTTGCGGTTTTTTTGCCGGTAAATCGCTGACCGAACAAAGCTTTTTAAGGTCTCCCATATGGGGATTTTTTGCCGGCGTAGCAGCTGGGGCTGGTTTCCTGGCTGGCGATGTCCTCGCGCCTGCTTACTGCGCCTTAGCTGCTGTTGCCACTCAATGGGCAATTTACCATCAGACTAAAACTCATAAAAATGCTTGGCTTATGTGCATCACCTACCTTGCGGGTGTTACGGGACTACTTTTGACCATGTCATTTACAATTCAAGAAATTTTGGAAGTAACCAAAACATCCACCCGAAGCGGCGGGCTGACACCCGGGGAGACTTTGACCTTTTCTTTCCACCCCATTCGAATCCTAGAGTTTTTGTACCCTTTTTTCGGCGACAGCGGACATCCAGGATTTACCGGAGGGAAATATACGAGTTCCATGGTTCCTGGCGTTTGGTGGTATTCACGCGTGACATTTGGAGTTGTTGGCTGTGCATTGAGCATCGCAGGGCTGGTTTTCGCTGCTAAAAGCAGGCCATTGCGCGGATTTTTCCTGTGCATCGGTTTTCTCGTTTTTGTCTCTTTCGGGATGTGGAATCCCATCGTCGAATGGTTCGTAGTACATTCAGCAGCACTGCGCATGTTTCGCTACCCCGCTAAGGCTATTCTGCCGGCAGCAGTCCTGATGATGCCTATCGTTGCCAACGCTATCGGCGTATTTAAGCTGTTTCTAATCTCAAGATTCAGGGACAAGAGGATGGCAGGTTTTGCCTTTTTTGCCATTGCTGCTATTGGCATTCTTAATCCAGCATTGTCCTCGCCATTATTCGAGGTTTCATCAATACATCCCGACAACACGCCTCCATTGCTCAGGGATCTGCAGCCCGCGCCAGCACGGGACAATCGGGTGATTGCTTACTCGGGAGATATTCCATCAACTAAATTGTCTTTGGAACATATCGCCGTTATGGAATCAACGCCGATGTATTGGCGCTTGAACGGAGTCGGCTGCCCGGAGGCCACTATATCGTATAGCCACTTGGTTGGTCCCTTCGAAGGTATGGGAGCGTTGTCAAGAGAACGGCTTGGTATCAGTCACATCCTGACCAGCAAGCAATATTTTGAGTTGGCCCAGTCAAAATCGCTAGCAGAGGGGCTTACAATCTCTGGACGAAGTGGCACCGATGACGTCATCTTGTTGTCTGCAAACATGCCGCCGAACAGATTTTCTGTTGTTTCTAAGTGGAAAATGTTTAGCCCCCCAATTTCCTATGAAACGCAGGGCATGAGCTCAGGTAATACATATGTTTCTTCCGATTTTTTCCTGGACCAATCAGGAACCCTCCAGCCCGGGAGCAATGCCGAACCCTCAATCAGTGAGCCGGGGGACGTTGAATCTGAGGTTTGCCAACAGACAGTAGATGGAATCTATGACTCAGTCGTTGCTGCTGGATCGTTCAAAGTTAACACAAAATGCCCAGGTTTGTTTGTCTTGAACTCGAGATTTACTGCAGGTTGGCGAGCAACTGTCGACGGTCGTCCGGTCAGAATTTTGCGAGCTAGTATGCACATGTTAGGAGTCGAGGTTCCCCAGGGCCAGTCTTTGATAGACATTAAATACGCACCTGGTTTCCGCCCTATTTGGGTGAAGACCTCTATTTTCCTTCAAAGCGCACTTCTGATGGTGTTAGCGTCTCTCGGGATTTTAATTCCGCTTAGGTCCTAAGGAAAATTTCAGGCAAAAAAAACCGCCTCAAACGCGAGGCGGTTAGCTGATTCACTTGGTCACAAAATTTTAGCAGCCCGGGATTAAAGTCGGGATGGTTAGGATTTTGTTTTCATTGACCGTGCCGGAATGGGCGGCACTGTGGCACGAGCCAAGACTATTGGCCGCTGCGTTCGCGCGGGCTGTGAATGCTGTGATGGACGCTGAATCGAAGGTGTAACCATAACGGACCTTGTTGGTGACATTCGCAGTGATGGTTGCGCCAGTCTGTCCGTTGATGGAGAATCCGATTGTCAAAAATGAGTTCGCATAGGTATCGTTATCACCGTAATAGGACTGCTCAAGCGTATAGATGTGAGCCAGAGAGGTCCGGGCTTCTGCTGATTTTGCACGAGCCTGGAATCCTTGGAAACGCGGAACAGCCAATGCAGCCAGGACGCCGATGATCGACACAACGATCATCAACTCAACCAGGGAAAATCCTTTGTTCTTTTTGCGGAAGAAACGCATATAAAACCTTTCCTTAAAATATATTGTTGGGGGTGGCCCCCGTTGCATGCTCAAACACTGCAGATACCTTCGGCAAACATTGCCGAAACTTTAGAGGTATCGGCAATGAATCTTCATTTATCTGAAATTACTAGGAATTTTGTATCTGAGCTGTGTACTATA
>Ga0154020_10001293_pt1 | contig 31019 bp, 34 predicted proteins | sample Klosneuvirus_201_FD_109709 | JGI IMG/M metagenome (GOLD analysis project Ga0154020, IMG submission 109709) | Active sludge microbial communities from wastewater, Klosterneuburg, Austria - Klosneuvirus_20160825_MG | ecosystem: Engineered > WWTP > Aerobic digester > Activated sludge | place...
CTACGGTTTCGTCAAGATCTCCCGAATTACCCTGTCGAATTCCTTAGGGCGTTCCAAGTTGGCCACGTGGCCAGTGCGGGGTATGATCGTCAAGTGATCTTCGGGGATGTGGTTCCGCTGCATGACCTTGTGGCACACTGAATTAGGGATCAACTCATCCCGTTCCCCCCAAATGAAATAGACCGGCATGGGCCAGTTGAATTGCTTGTCCACGTAGCGTTCTTCATGAGCCATCAGATCCTTGAGCAGGGTTACTTGCGCGGGTCGATACGGTGCAACGTCCACGTTGTAGATCTGCTTAAGTAGGAAGCCAGGAATGGGCGGGTCGCGATAAAGTGAAAGCTTGATCCCCTTTCGCAAGGCTTTGTAGGAGTTGATGCCCAACACGTCCATAATATCCGCCGCCCCAACAGAAACGGCTAAGCTATCCGCCATGTGCTTGGAATAGTCACTTAACAGACCATCATAAACCACCAGCTTCTTCACCCTCTGCGGATGCTTTTCCGCCAAGAACGCAGCTACCCCGCCCCCATAGCTATTTCCGACCACGGTGACCGGGTCCGAGATGTGAAGGCTGTCCAACAGCAGTAGGACATGCGCTACTTGCGCATCCATGTTCCGCCCATGCCATGTCGTGGTGCTCTTTCCATGGCACAGCAGGTCCGGCATGATCACCTGATGGTCAGTTGCCAATAGCGCTGCGGTCCTGCTCCACTGCAGCTTGCCCGTGCCACTGTAGCCGTGCAATAGCAGAACTTTATCGTTCCCTGCTCCATTGCTCCATACCGCGTGCGAGCCGGTCGAGTCCACGAACACATGTTGTACAAAGCCGTTCTTGACAAGTCGCTTTTCACATACCCTGGAATGGATCCGTGCCACATTGCATCCACCATTCAGCAGAACAACGACCAACATGGATAGAAGTGAGGTGGATCGGAACATCTACAATGTGCCTCCAAAGGTCCGGAACCACAAAGGAACCACTTCGGCTATTTCTTCAATAGGCCGAGCAATGCCTCCTTGATAGAGCGTCCGGCCACATCCCAGTTCAGGCGGGTCTCATATTCCGTGCGGCTATCCAAGGCCATCTGCCGGTAGGTTTTCGGATCGTTAAAGAGCTTCTCTATGGTATCCGCCCAATCACTTGCTGGGGCATCCGCAGGAAAAAGATGTCCATTTATTCCAGGTCGCACAACTTCACTCACTCCGCCAACATCATTGGCCATGCTGGGAACGCCCAATGAATTTGCTTCGCACATCACCAGCCCTAAACAATCAGCAAGCGTTGGAAGCAGGAGGAAGTGGGCGTTGGCGAACAATTGCTTCAGCAGGTCCCTACCGGCAGGTGTGGCCTTGGATATGAATCCATGTGCAGTCGCATACGGGGGAAGCGCATCAACTAGCGGTTCACAGCCCACCAAATGGAGTTTCAAGGGGACGCCACGTTCGTGCAGGATACGCGCAAGTTCCATCACCTTCGGTCCGCCTTTGTTGATCCAGTTAACCCCAACGAACAACAACTCGCAGTGCTCGAACTTGCGGTCCTCGATGTTCTTGAGGACCTCGGCACGCGGTGGTGGCACGGAGAAATTACCACCGAAAGGGAATACGCGCACTTTGCGTTCATCCACCTTATAATAGTCCATTGCCGTTTGCGCGGCCCATTTACTTGCATAAATGGCCAGGTCGCAATTATCCAAGGCCGCTTGCTCAAGTTTGTGTCCCTCGGCGATGTATTTCTTCGGATAGGTCTTGAATGCAGGATCCTTTGCCAATATGCCCGCGAATGTGGCATCGGTGTAAAAGACCTTGGGCCGCTTGGTCTTCAGCAGTGCAATAGGCAGACTACTGGGTGAGAAAACGATATCCGATCGGCTGTGCAATAGATGTTCGCGGATCGCATCGGCAAAGTGCTGGGCCATGCGCGTGGTTCGTTCCACCGGGAACAGATCCCCGAAATTGGTCATGCGGGAGATCTTGTTGATCGCCTTGTTCACGAACAGCTGGTTCTTCGCTAACTTACCCATGTATTCCATGGAAATGCCTTGGGCCTCCATAGCTTTTGCCATGTGATAGACCGTTCCGCTCCATGCTCGAACGTCTTGCGGATCGTAGCTCGTGGCGTAGGTTACCCGCAGTTGACCTGTGGCATTATCGGTTCTCAATTCGGTGCGTTCAGCCGTATGGTCAGGGAGCATGCTATTGGGCAATGGTCGGTGCGTGATCAAAAGGACATACGGTTCGGACGTTGGAAAACGGGAATGTCACCGGCCCGGTATTGAAAGTTCATACGCAAAGGAAAGGTCCTCGGTTCCTGGAGAGGCCAAGAGTTGCTCTTTTTGTGAACATGCCCGTCGTAACACGCCGTTCAGGATATTTTCACATTCTTCCTTGGTCTTCTTTTTCACCCAACTATCACCGGAAAAGGCTCATGCTGTCAATCCCGGTTCGTATCTCCGCAAGGTGCATTGCGATCGTTATCCGGTAAACCCTGTTCGGAGATCATCTCGGAGGGCGCTATTTAGATCCAGAGCAGGCTTTTAGGCAGGCACTTCCTCCGACCGATGCGTATGGACCAGCTTACTCTGCAGTTCAGTGCTCATAGGTTGGTATTGGAGAAAACGCTCCGTGTAAGTACCACGACCTTGGGTAAGACTTCGAAGGGTGGTACTGTACCGATCCAGTTCCGCCAAAGGCGTATGCACCTTGATCACTTGATCGCGTCCTTGGGCATCCACGCCGACCACCACGGATCTGCGGCTTTGGAGGTCGGTCATTACCTCACCCATCAGGTCGGCTGGCACACGAACTTCGAGCTCTTGTACAGGTTCCATCAATTGTGGGGCAGCATTGGCAAATGCTTCCTTGAAGGCCATTTGTCCAGCAATACGAAAACTGATGTCATTGCTGTCCACAGGATGCATTTTGCCATCATGCACGATCACCCGAATGTCGCGTGCAGGCGATCCTGTCAATGGTCCGCTTTCCATCTTTTCCATGATGCCCTTCAATATGCTAGGAAGGAACTTGTTGTCGATGGTGCCACCCACAATGCAATTGTAGAATACGAGCACACCACCGGTAGGTAGCTCATGCACGTCCTTACCACGGATGGTATGACCGGTGGGTTCTGCCATTTCCACCGTCCATGGCTCTATCTTCAAATGCACCTCAGCGAACTGGCCACTTCCGCCGCTCTGTTTCTTATGCCGGTAGCTTGCTTCGGCGGACTTCCGGATCGTTTCACGGTAGGGTATCCGTGGACTTCCGAATTCGGCCTGCACCTTGTAATGGTGATCCAACTTCCACTTCAAGAGGTTCAAGTGCAACTCTCCTTGGCCGCCTATCAATTGTTGTCCGGTCTCCCGGCTGTAGTGCAGCACGCCGGTGGGGTCCTCCTTCTGGATCTCCACCAGTGCCGCATGCAATTTCTCTTCCTGTTTCTGGTCAACCGCCTTGATCACTTGCCGCAGCCGTGGACCGGGGAAGGCGATGGGCTGCAGTTTTACGGCCTTTCCCGGAGCGTGTAGGGTGTGCGCCGTTGCCGTGTCCTTCAACTTGATCGTACCCCCGATATCACCGGCTTGCAGTTTATTTACATGGATCCGCTCCTTGCCATCCACGATAAAGAGCTGGTTGATCCGTTCGGTGTTCCCAGTATTCTCGTTCACCAGTTCCATGCCCTCTTGCACTTCTCCACGCATTACCTTGAACAAGGTGATGTGGCCAGCACGTGGCTCGATCACTGTTTTGAACGTGAACAGTACGGTTGGTCCATCCGCCGTGCACGATAGGTTGGATCCATCCTCGGTCTTTTCATCGGGCATTTCGATCGCGCTGGGCGCAACGTTGTCGATGAAGCCCATCAATCGCCCGCTGCCCATGTTCCTTACCGCACTTAGGCAGAAAACAGGAAAACAGGTGCGCGCCATCATGCCTTTCCGTAAGCCGATCCGCATTTCATCTTCATCCAGTTCACCCTTTGTAAAGTATTGCTCCATCAAGGTCTCATCGTTCTCGGCGGCTTTCTCGACCAGTTCCTTATGCAAGGTCTCGGCTCTTTCCTTTTCGGTGGAAGGGATCGGTTGCTTTTCGGGTTTACCTCCGCCGTCCTTGAAAACGTACATCGTCATTTTCAAAAGGTCGATGATCCGATGAAAGCCATCGCCTTGTTCCACGGGATATTGCATCACCGTTACAGCGGGGCCGAAATGTTCCTTGGCTTGGGAAACCGTTGCTTCGAAATCGGCCAAGCCATGGTCCAACTGGTTCACACCTATGATCACGGGTCTTGCATAGCGTTGCATGTGTTCCCACACGAGATCTGTGCCGATTTCAACACCGTTGTGCGCGTCCAGTAGCAAAACGCAGGTATCCGCCACGCGCAAGGCAGGGATGATCTCGCCCGCCAAGTCGTCCAGACCAGGAGTGTCGATAATGTTGATCTTGTAATTGCGCCATTCGGTATGCATTACCGTGCTGTAAACGCTGCTCCCGCGCTCGTGTTCCAGCGGGTGGTGGTCACTTACGGTATTCTTGTCCTCAACTCGGCCGCGGCGTTGTATAAGACCCGCTTCGAAGAGCATGGTTTCGGCCAGCGTGGTCTTGCCGCATCCGTGGGAACCGAGCAGGACAATGTTCTTGATGTGCTTGGCATCGAAGATCTTCATGATATAGGTGGGTTTAGATGGTTGATCCGTGATCACCACCGTGGAGGTCCAGCCAAGCCTGTTGCACACGGCCATTGCGGACACGCGGAAGCAGGATGAAGGTAAAACGATCCTCGTAAATTGCAATAGGTACGTCGATGCGACACCCGGAAACGGAAAGATCCCCGACGTTGGTCGGGGATCTTTCGAATACTGTTCGTGAACTTCTCTAATTCAGCACTTCCAAAGGGCGTTCTCCGGGAAGTTTGCTGAACCGCGCCATGGCCTCTTCGTAACTACCTGGCAGGTTCAAGTCGGTCAAAGGGTCAAACCCCAACTCCGCCGCGGTACCAAAGCCCCGCTCGGTTTCCTCTGTTGGTTCTACAGACGGGTCTGCGTTATTCTCCTTTACTGTTGTGTTGATCTTCATTTGCGCAATGGGCCCGGTAAGGGGTCGCCAATAAGGAACACGAAGGTAGTGAAGGATCGTGCCGCCGGTCAATAGGTGAATGAAAAGTTGGCTGGAATGTTGGGTTCCTGTTTCCAACTTGGTCGAGGTCATTCTAAGAACGACGGTGGATCGAACAACTCACCGAGTTGGACGAATTCCGACCGATCAAAAGCTGGAGCGAGGAACCCAATGCCCTCTGGTCCCGATATGCACAACATGTTCCGGAACAAGGAAGTGTCCTACATTTGCGGCCCCTGAATAATTCAGGCCCCTTTAGCTCAGCGGTAGAGCAGCTCATTCGTAATGAGCAGGTCGTCGGTTCAAATCCGATGAGGGGCTCACTAGAGCAGCAAGCCCTCCAGCGAAAGTTGGGGGGCTTGTTGTTTTGATCGGGCGAGATCACTAACGAGGTTCAACCCTTCGGAGGAGCCTGCCGAGTAAGGATCAACCATTTCGGGGCGACGTTGCGCCAAGCGAGATCCACCACGAACCGAAATTTCCGCTCTTCCACGGTTCCCAAGAAAACGTTGGTCCAGCCTAATTTACCCAGCTTACCTGGTAATGGTGTGAAGTGGTCCGGGTCTTCATCGGTCCAGCTTTCCTGTTGCCCCATTGATAGCTTGATCACCGCGCGATCCTCCTCCAGCCAAAGGTTCATGTAACCCTTCTTCTTTACGCTGAAGTTCGGCCTTCCGAAGCGCACCTTTTCCAGTGTGCCGGGCATATCAAGTGCCATTTCGCGTGCGGTGCGTGCGTCCATGGTGCGAAAGGTAATGAGCGCAATACCCTATCGTTGCGCCTTCGCAATTGCGGCCGGATCGAACAGGCCCATCGTGACCTTGGTAACGGCAGGTAAGGCATTGGAGGTGTTGGACACCACTGCGATAACGGTATGCTGTTCGGGAAGCAGCATCAGGAACGTGGATGCTCCGGTCTGTGATCCGTTGTGGCCGAACACATTGCCGTATTTCGGGTTTTCACCGAACAGGTACCAGCCCAACCCATAGCCATTGCCATCGGTCTTGACGCCGGGGTCTTTGAGCATTACCGCCAAGCTTTCTGAAGAGATCAACGAGCCATCCAGAACTGCATTGCCGAATTTCAGAAGGTCCGTCGAGGTGGAGTAAAAGCCGCCACCTGGGATACGGTCGCTGAGGTCCGTGATCTGTGCCTCGGAGATGTTACCCTTGCCATAACTATTGAACAGTGCAGCATGTCCTTCGCGGTCGGTTTCAACACCGGTGTCGAGCATCTCGGCCACATCCCAGATCCGCGACTGCATGTAGGCATTGAAGGTCTGACCACTCACTTTTTCAACGATGGCACCGAGTACCACATAACCATATGTGGAATAGTGGAACGCCGCTCCCGGCACGGAGATGAGGTCTCGATCCTTGAAAATGTCAATAGCATCAAGTAGAGTGGGGTAGTGGACCTGGTTCTCACGCTCTTTTGCCGACGCATATTCACCAATGCCCGCAGTATGTTGGAGCAGTTGACGCGTCGTGATCACGCCTTCCTTCTTTACTGGGAACTCTGGTAAGTAGATCTGGATCGGCACATCCAGGTCCAATACTCCTCGTTCCATCAATTGCATAATGGCGATCGCTGTCATAGGCTTAGCTATGGAAGCGATACGTGTGCGCGTACTTGGAAGGAACGCTTCGTTGCTGGATGCATCTGAATGGCCGACTGCATATTGCCAAACCAACTCACCATCAATTGCGAAGCCTGCAGCAGCACCGGTGAATGTACCCGCTGCAAAAGGCTCGTCCACCATGGCTTGCGCTAGGGAGCCATAATCCGCATAAGTACTGCGCGATACTTGGGCAGGAAGCTGAAGAGGCCAAATGGACAGGACCACTGCGGCAAGTAGTAAAACCATCGTTGCCCTTCCCGATCTAAATTGTTTCTCCATGCCAGCTTCGATATCCCTAACAGTCCATTTCCTGTGAAAAGTGTTCCAAGTAGATGGCACGGTCCTATTCTTGAATGGATCCGGTATCAGCGCATTAATGATGTCATCCCCATTTTACAGAACCACCCTCAAAGTTCTGGAGCATTCTGTTCAACTCCATGGCACCTGTAGGCGCAAAGGCACCGAGTAATACGAAGCGGGCCCAGTCCCAAGGCCCAACCCGCTTGCAACATATCGAATAGTGGGGTCGTCACATCGACTGGACCGATGACATTTCGGGCTAGCATCTTCAATTCCTCTTCACGTCCTATATTCTACGAATACAACCAGCCCTTGATCAACTTCGTGTAGCGGGGCATTACCACGTAGGCCATGAGCACAACGATGAAGCCGGATCCCAATAGGTTCAAGAACAACGGATGGACGGATAAGCCTATCCACTGGAAGAATGGTAGTAGGACCAAAGGCACGACCAAGACCAAAGGGTAGATCGCAGACCATGTTACCAAAGCTTGCTTCCAACGGTAGGGCACCTTGGTCGCACCTTCTGGAGCGAACCAGAAATCGAGACCCGTAGTGATATGGAACTGGTCGTCCGCTTCCAACAAGGTTCGCACGTTGGCTACAAATCCTTTTCGTTCTTCAGAGAACATCCAATTCTCCAAATGTGCTTGCGTATCAAAACGGATCACCACGGTGTAGGTGCCGCTCAACCCGGTGATCGGCCGAATGATCTGCCAATCCAAATGCCCTGGAAAACTGCGGCACACGGGTCCGATCGCCTTCAGCCAATCCTCGTAGGCGGCATGTGCATCGTGTCTGATACGGTGCGATATGACCACAGTGGCACCATGTTCCTGTCCAGTCGGTGCGCTTCGTATTTCGCCCATCACTACTTCCTTTTTCAATATTAGCGAAGCGCGGAAGATCTTAGCTCAGCGCTGTGGACCAACCCAAATGATGCCCAATTCCTCGATACGAACCAACCGGTCTTTGTACAGTGCACCAAGGGCTTTCTTGAATGCCTTCTTGCTGATGCCGAATTCAGTATGGATCTCTTCCGCACTGCTCTTGTCCGTGAGCGGAAGGAAGCCGGTGCGCCCTTGCAACCGTTTGGCCAACATGGCCGTGTTCACGTCGATGTATTGCCGGTATCCGATCGGCTGCAACGTGATATCCAATTTGTTGTCCTCGCGCACGGTTTTCACGTAACCGGTGATCTTGTCCCCGATGGATACCGGTTTGAAGACTTCATTCGCATGTATCAAGCCGTGGTGCTGGTTGTTCACGATCACTGAAATGCCCAGTGGGCTTTTAGCGTGTACCAACAACTGGACGGTGTCTCCTTTTTGCACGGTGAGTGTGGTATTGTCAAGAAAGTGCTCTATTCGGCTGCTTGCGAAAAGCCGACCAGTTCGTTCATCGGCAGCAACCCTAACGACATACCAACGGCCTTCTTCCATGGGCTTTTTCTGTTCGGCGTTCGGGACGATAAGGTCCGGCTTGTACCCCCATTCCAGATGCGCGCCAAGTTGGTCGATCGCTATCACCTGCAACGTTGTGAATTCGCCCACTTGGACCTTAGGTGTTGCTGTGCTTGCCATATTGCGGCCGTCCGCAGCACGATGCACGAATACACTGACCGTGTCCCCTTCAGTATACTTCTTCGGATCCGCGCCATTGGGCAACAATGCAACATCCTCATCATCGTCACCGAGCACCCACCCGTCCGGAGTCTGCCGAAGCAGGACCAGATCTTGTACAACACCATTGCGTATCATGCCGGAAAGGTAGGAACAGTGGGGTTCACCAGTACTCCGTGAACATTTTGCTGCGCTGCGGAAGATCCCATCACGGACCTCATCATCTATCCGCTGACACTGGACTCATTCCAGCCTTTGGACCTCCTGTTTCCGATCAATGAGGTCCTTCTCGATGGCCCTTTCAACGCGTTGGATCATCTCTTTCACATCGTTCGAACCGGTGCGCAATTGGGGTAGCAAATTGGCAAGTTCATGTTGTATGGAACGGTCTCCTTTTCCGTAATCCCAAACTGCAAAAACGGTGGCTTTGAACAGCTGCTCAAAATCCCACTGGCGAATAGTAACACGCAATCGTCCATGTTCATCGTGCAACCGTTGGTGAGGGTGATGTTCCAATCTGTATGAGAAGAGGTTGAAGAGTGCTCGGATGGCGAGCATGGCGGTTCCCGGATCATTTATACCGGGGCTCAAGGCCTTCATCGCCACTTCGGTGAGCTGTCGGAATCCGAACGAGTAATTGCTATCCACACTTTCCATGGTTGCCAACGGTACGGAACGGAGAAACTTCAGAGCTAGTTCCTCGGGAACCGGTCGGTCGATCCTGATCAGCGGCGACCCCTTCAGAATGTAACTGCCGGGCAGTTCCACCACCTCAACTTGTAGGTCGTGTTCAACGCATAATTGCAGCATCGATCCGAGATCCACTTCGGTATACACTCCGGAACCAGTGGATGCAACCACGAATGGCAATAGGGCAGTTACTTCATGGCCAGAAGGCTGTTCGCCATCCAATACCTTCTCCATGGAAACGAGCGTTTCCCGGTGGATCCGCTGGATGATCACTTCATATTTGACCGAACGGGTGATGTAATGCAAGAAGTAGATGAAGAGGAAGATGTCAACTACCACGGTCACTATCAGGGTATAGGTGCTCAAGGCCGGTACTGAACTGCCGGTATCCCCCTTCCGAATGGTCGTAAGGAGTAGGAGCGCAAACACGATCGTACCGATGTAGATACCCAACACTACTTGCTGGAAACGATTACCGATCAGCTGGTCCAAGACGCGGTTGCTCAGTTGAGATGCCGCTTGATTGATCACGATCATCACCATCGAGAAACTAAAGACCGTAAGGGTGATGATACCAGCAGCAATGGTGGACACGATCGAACGGGCAGCCTCCGCATCCTTCAGGCTCATCCAGCCCAATTTATCCTTTAGGTCCAGGCCCGGACCGGAGAGGTCGAACCAGATGAGGGCCATGGCAAAGTCCGCGAAAAGGATGGCGATAATAGCTGGAAGGAAGGCAATGCTACCGGTGATCGTGCGGTAGCGCATTTGAAGCCAGGTCCGAATGGTGTTCAGCATTTTGTTGGCCGCTAAAGGTCGGTATTGTTGAATGATCAAGGCCTTGATGGATCGATCAGGGAGTAGCTCAAAACGCGAATTGGGGATCAATGACTGCAATGGATGTTCGATCAATTACCCATCATTTTATTGCCTGGAATAGCTTCGATCCAGTAGTTTAGCTCGGTCATTGATCGGAACAAGACCTTGCGAAAAGCATTTGTTGGGGGTGGAAGAACTTGATGACCTATGATCATGCGAAAAACGTTCATTCTGCTCATCGTGGTCGTGTTCGTTGCATGTGCCGAGAAGCCCGCCGCAGTTACTGTAGAGCCAGAGGTCCGGCTGTTGCCCTTCATGGACCAGTTGTTCCTTTTCCAGGAGAGTACGGATCCTGTTTCGTGCGGTTCTGAAGGTGCTATAACTGTTGAGCCGGCACGCACAGGTGTTTTGCGGATAACACGGAAAGGGCACGCCATACACGCCGTGATCGACCAACTGGGCGATACCATGCGATACCGTTGGGGCACCTACGCGATATCGGATAGGGCCATTACATACCGATTAACGGATGAATACTATTTCGCAGGACACTGGGATGATCCTTGGAATGCGACCGCCCCGGCCTACGCCAAAGGTGCCATTCGCAAGATCACCGAACCGGAAGTGACGATCACCAGAACGGAGTGCGATCCTACGTTCTATTACTTGCGTTACACGGAACGGGAGCGTTCAGTGGCAGCGAAGCATTATGCAACTGCAAGTCCGCAAGGGTTATCCTTCAGACCATACCATGAGCCCGCAGACATGAAATTCTACACGTGGCTCTTCAAGCAGATCCCGGTATTGGCGGATCTATAGACCGGGCCGCGTCCTGATCGGTCTTGTAATTCGGGACAGCTGGAACCCTTCACCGGTATTCATCACCAGAACAGCATGTGCTTTGGGATCAACAAACATCTTCCAAGGTGCTCAAGGCTGCGTGATCCAAATCGGAATAGGAGCGTGTATCGGCGCCTACATTTGAGCGGAACATAAGCGATCAATCAGGCAACCGATACCATCCCGGCCCGGTCATTCGGTTCCAGTACATACCATCATGGTCAGGATCCTTATCCTCAGTTCTCTTCTGCTCCCTGCGTATAACGCGTTAGGCCAATCAACCTGTGCAACCGCTTTGCCGGTCTCGGTCGGCATTCACGTTGTACCTGCTGTGGACGGTACCGAGCCTCCAACACTGCTGTGTACCACCAATGGGCAAGAGCCGGCAACACACGCGGTATGGTATAGCTACACGGCAATCCAAGATACGACCTTGTTGGTGAGCACCTATGTGATCGGTCAACCCGCGGTGAATACCCGAATGCACATCTACAGCGGCACATGCGGCCAACTGGAATGTGAGTTGGGCAATGACGATGGCGGACCTCAATACACGTCGCGCGGAAGCTTTCATGTGCAAGCCGGGCAAACCTATTTCATCGTCTTTGACGACCGCTGGAGCGCCGATGGCTTCAGTTTCGAGCTCACCTTGATCAACTACAACGTCACGCTTACCGAAACCTACATTCTGTTCCAAGGTGGTTTCCTTTCACCCCAAGGAGAGCCGTTCGCGGTGGTGGACATGGACAATGATGGCCGCGATGATGTTGTGGCCGTTCAGAATACGTTCGTCAATATCAACAGGCAACTGCCCGAAGGTGGATTTGAAACGGTGAACCTTCCCACGCCGAATGCGACGTACATGCCTACCTGGAGCATGGCTGCCGGTGACCTCAATGGCAACGGCTACAAGGACTTGCTTTACGGCAATGGTTACGGGGTATCGATCATGCTTCGGACCGATGATGGTCTTGGTTTTACACAGCAGGCTGGGCCGGAATACGTGTTCAGCCAGCGCACGAACATGGTCGATATCAACAACGACGGGAACCTTGACGCATTCGTGTGCCATGATGTTGCGCCCAATGTTTACTACCTCAACGATGGGAATGGGGGGTTCTCTTACACCCAAGGCGGCCTCGGCTACTCCTGCGGGAACTACGGGTCCATTTGGATCGATTACGACAATGATGGTGACCTGGATTGCTATGTGGCCAAATGCGGCTGCGATCCCGCTGATCTTTTAATGCGAAATGAAGGGAACGGGACTTTCGTCAACATGGCTTCCGCCTTTGGGCCTGAAGACTACCACCAGAGTTGGAGCGGTGCTTGGGGTGATTTCGACAATGACGGAGACCTGGACGTGCTCATTGGGGGCAGTGCAAGCGGTTACCACAAGTTGATGCAGAATAATGGTGACGGCACATTCACGAACGTTACAGTGGGTTCGGGCATGGACGTATGGAACAACCAAAGCATTGAGTGGATCACGCACGACTTCAATAACGATGGCTGGTTGGATATCGTTGGTGGTGGTGGCCTGCTGATCAACCAAGGGGACATGACGTTTCGGCCCAATACCTACGGACCTGGAAATGGGGCCGTAGGCGACCTGAACAGCGATGGGTTCCTGGATGTAGTGGGGCAGAGCGGCTTGCAACTGAACATGGGCAATGTCAACCATTGGCTGCGGATCAATACCGTCGGTACCGTGAGCAACCGCAGTGGCATTGGTGCACGCATCACCCTTACCAGCGCGCTTGGTACCCAGATCCGGGAGGTGCGCTCGGGTGATGGGTTCAAGTACATGAGCAGCTTGATGGTACACTTTGGTCTGGGGGCGGATACGCAGGTGCAAACCCTCACGGTACGCTGGCCATCAGGCATTGTTCAAGACGTGGAAGTGACCGGTGTTGATCAGGTGATCGATGTGACCGAACCGTTGACCACGGACCTTGCAACAACAACCGACCACACGTTCGTACTCTATCCAAATCCTGCGAACGAGTGGCTAAACGTTTCAGGACCAATGCTCAAAGGCAATGGAACCGTTGAGGTGGTCGACCTTACAGGCAGAGTAGTGATCACTGCACGGACGATCACCAATGCCATCGATATTTCCGGGTTGGCCACAGGTCACTACCTGGTTCGCGTTCGAACTGCTCGCGGTGTGAATGAAGGGCGGTTCAGCAAACTCTAGAATTCGTTCCTCTGATCCTTTTTTGAAGACGAGCACCAAGGAACCATTTTGGCAATAGTGCCACCTGTGGTTTGTGTGGGACTTTCCTTCTCTTGTTCGGTTTCCCAGCCGGAAAGCACGCACAACTTTCTGGCCCCAACATGGTGAACCGATACAAGCGATGAGCTACTTTCATCCTCGGATCCGGGTCATTGGTCGTCTCTCCGGGTCCAACTATTCCCATGGACCCACGCATGGCCTCCCATTTCCGGGCGCTCACGCCGATGAGCGATGTGGAACTTGCGTTGATCTCATCGCTGGTGAGATCCAGAACTGTGGAAAAAGGGGAAGTCCTTGTGGGCATCGGCGATCCATGTCCGCACATCCACATGGTTCTTACCGGAGGATTGCGCAACCTTTTCTGGGACGAACGCGGAAATGAGGTTACGCGTATTATTTCCTTGGAAGGACAGTTCAGCGTGGTGTTGGATGCCTTTTTCAATGGCACCCCAAGCACGGAGTGCATTGAAGCGTTCGAACCGAGCGAATTGATCTATTGGGACCTTGCCGCAAATAAGCAATTGATGGCCGACCTGCCTGTTTGGACACTGGCCTACCTGGCGGTCTTGGAGAACGCACAAAAGCTCAATACATGGCGGCTTTCCGGGTTGTTGGGCATGAGCGCCGCCGAGCGATATGCCGCCTTGATGAATGCACAACCGGAACTCGTGCAACGTGTTCCCGCTCGGATACTATCAACCTATATCGGTATTTCTCCGGAATACTTCAGCAGGTTGAAGGCCCAGCAGTCCATTCCGCCGTCTTGACAAATTGCAAGACGCCGTAGCGCACTTGCCTTGGACCTTTGCATTCAACCGATAGGAACAAAGCAACTGCTCTATTGATATGAATAAACGTTTTGAAACCCAAGCCGCCACGATCGGATCCAACTCATCAAGAGTGGTGGAGGTCCGCTTCAAGATCGGCCATATGTTGACCATTGGTTCGTTGTCCGAAGTTATGGATGTGCATATCGCCCATTTCAACGAAGAACCCCATGACCTGATCATGGTTGCACCGGCACACATGGATTTCGAAGTGGATGTGATGCACCACGACCACTGCAAGCGTGATCAAACACCTGTGGCAATTACCAGCCTAACGTGGGTCGCCAATTCACGAACCAATCAGAAGTTGATCGAGTTGTACTATAAGTACCATCCGAGCCGATTGCCACTACGCGTTTTTCAAGATGAGGAGGAAGCGCAGAAATGGCTTGCTGAAGCAGCTTAAGTTGACCCAAGACCGGTTGCCGGCCAACAGCATGACGCTTGCTGTTCACGAGTGACCTATCACTTTGAGGGCTCTTCAGGTTGAAGTTTAGAACTGCTGCAGCGAGAGGGTGCAGGGTTTTCGATCCACTCTGCTTGTGAATTGTAGTTTCGCCACCGACCGAACCGATCATGACCGATACCGCTCCATGCCCTCAATGTAATTCTGCCTTTGCCTATCCGACAGGCCAAAGTATGATGTGCCCCGAATGTGGCCACGAGTGGAACCCTGATGAAGTAGCCGCGGAGAATGCACCCAAGGTCGTGAAGGATGCCAACGGCAACGTGTTACACGATGGCGACGATGTGGTCATGGTGAAAGACCTTCCTGTGAAGGGTGCACCCAAGGCGTTAAAGGCCGGTACCAAAGTGCGCAACATCAAACTCGTGGAAGGCGATCACAACATTGATTGCAAGATCGAAGGCTTCGGGGCGATGGCGCTGAAGAGCGAGTTCGTGAAGAAGGCGTAGTGGAAACCGATCAAACGCGCAGAGACTGCCACGGGTAGTTATTGAATGCTGACGAGCCCTCAATCATCCAACCCCTTTGCCGCCAGTATCCGATCCACGTTCTTTTCGATCCGCGCCTCACGGGTCTTACTCTGTTTGGCCGAAGAAAAGTGGAGCAAATATCCGCGTTGCCGTCCCGGAGTGAGTGCGTAGAATGCGTTCTTAAGCTCTGGCATTTCCTTGAGAGCGTTCGCGAATTCTTCCGGCATCTCGAACTCCTTGGTCTTCTTCAGCGGCACTTTTGTTCCGGCCTTTTCCACTTCGATCGCGTTGTGGATGTATGCCTTTAACACCGGTGCCAACTTCTTGATCTCCTTAATGCTGGTGAAACGGATCTGCCTTGCGCTCTGCACATTCTCCGTTTGTTGGATCAGGATGTTCGCATCATCTTTCAGCAACGCACCTTTGTGGAAAAGCAGCGCGCAATAGTCCTTGAAGCCGTGCATGAGCACCACGTTCTTGCCGTGCAAGGTGTAACAAGGGTGGCCCCATTTCAGTTCTTCACCAAGACCGGTTTCCAGTGCGATGGTGCGCAGTAAGTTGAACGCCTCCTGCCATTGAGAGGGCTTATTGAAGTACCAGTCAACTTTCGGGTTCATGGCGCCAAAGCTATCGGTGGTTCGCGGATACGTGGTCCTTCACCGATCGTGGCATCGCAGGCACTTTTGCATCAAGGATGCATTTTCCGCGGCGATCGGTCTCGGGATATTCTGCTCCTGGGTCAAATTGTGCAATTGAAGGATATTGCGAGGAATGCCCAAGTGTCCACTAAAGAAGACCGCATGCGAACTTTGCACCGATGCTGACCATTGAACTTTCAACCTTCCCTGTTCTCACTAGTGATCGCTTGGTCTTGCGCAAACTGCAGCCTTCAGATGCCGAGCAAATGCTTGCCCTGCGCTCCGATCAGCGCGTAATGCAGCATGTCCCACGACCATTGGCCAAATCCATCGACGATGCCACAGCCTTGATCGAACTCATCAACGGCATGGTGGCCGCAAACGATGCGGTGCAATGGGCCATCACCCTGAAAGGTGAAGATCAGTTCATCGGTCTCATTGGCTTTTGGCGGATCGTGAAGGAGCACCACTTCGCCGAGCTGGGATACATGATCCTGCCTGAATATTGGGGCAAAGGACTCATAAGTGAAGCCATCGGCACCGCGCTGGAGTTCGGCTTCGGCACGCTGGATCTCCACCGCGTAGAGGCCATCACGCGACCCAAGAACATTGCTTCGATCCGTGCATTGGAAAAGAACGGTTTTGTTCGTGAGGGATATTTCAAGGAAGATATCTTCTTTGAAGGCGTCTTTCACGACTCGGTGTATTTCGGGCGGTTGGCGAAGTGATCAGCTGATCGGTGCGCTTACCGGTAGTTATGGAAGAGAGTCGGCGATCAGCCTTCGAACTGAAAAAGGGTAGGGTTGATGATCACGCGCCGTTCGCATTGGATGTGAGCACGGCGGTCATATGATCGAACCATGGCCGGACCGCTCGGAAGGTCTTCAGTACTTCAAGCTGGAAGTCGGGTGCGAGCACTGCTTCATCCGTGAACGAGCGCCTCAACAGGAATTGTTTCTTGCGCAGGAGATCAGCGGCGGAGTGGTCCTTCGCATAGCCGCGTGGCACTGTTCCCAGTTCGTCCCCGAGCATCTCGCCGAAAAGGCTTCGCAGGTTCTTCCCACGTAGGATCTTCCTCCAAGTGTCATGGTCGTAAGCGATGTCCTGCCGGATGAGGCGCAGATCATCGGCTTCGGGTCCCATGAAGCCGCAGGTAACAAGGGTGCGACCACCGGGTTGGATGCGGAATAAGTAGCCACCACGAAGTGCCGGTTTTACGCGTGCGAATCGGCCACCCAAACGTGGTGCATAGGGAGGTCGATCTTTGTGGAAACGCTGGTCGGTATGGATACGCATCAGGCTGGACTTGCCGCTCGGTGTGGATAGATTGTCGTGCAAGCGCATCGCCTCCAACAGCGCATCGGCAAACGCCACCATGTTGGTTTGGGCGGCGAAGTATCGTTCCTTGTGCGCTTCGAACCAGGGCCGTTCGTTGTGGTTCTCAAGATCGGTAAGATAATCCAGAGTGGATCGTTCGATGCGTATGGAAGCATTCGTGCTCATGGTGCGAAGATCGGACACCCCGCTTGTAGCGAACTTCTCCGGCATGAACGCCGCGCTATCTTGACCGCATGTCGAACACGAGCGGTGGACTTGCAAGGAACAAGAAGATCCTGATCAGCATAGCGACAGTTCTGGTACTCGCACAATTCATCCAGCCGGATCGCACACCACCGACCATCGATCCCGAGAACGATCTGATCGCGATCACGAAACCTGCTGCCGAAGTGGAGCACTTGCTCCATGTTGCTTGTTACGATTGCCATAGCAACGAGACGCGGTATCCGTGGTACAGCCGGATAACCCCTGTCAACTATTGGCTGAAGGACCACATTGACGAGGGTCGTGAGGAATTCAACATGAGCACGTGGGGAGCGCGTAAGGAGAAGTGGCAGAAACACAAAGCCAAGGAAGCTGTCGAAATACTGGAGGAGAAGGAGATGCCATTAACGTCCTACACGTTGGTCCATGGCGATGCAAGGCTCAGCGATGCGCAACGGTCCATGCTCGTTGACTTTTTCAAGGAACTGCGGTAGGGAATTGGTCCCGATCTACACGGATGTGAAACAACCGCCGAATCAGTAGGAGAGATGATGCCTCCATCGTACTGAAAAGATCACTTCACCACCCGTAATGACCGTCGCAGGAATAGGGGAACTTGTAAAGGGTTTATTGAACAATGAGCTTCGTTTTGAACGATCGCGTAGCGGTTTTCATTTCCGCGAAATAGATCCCAGCGGTCATTCCCCATGTTTCTCCCACGGATATCTGGATCTTTTGTGCACCGGCACTAAGGCTACCTAGTGGAACAGTATTCATTGTTCTGCCGGTTCCGTCATAGATAGTTATGGTAACGATCTCAGTTCGTTCCAGTTCGAAGGAGATCGTTGTTGTGTTCGAAAATGGATTGGGGAAAACAGTTGGCGCCGAACCGTCTTGATCGTTCAACTCACCCAAGCTCGTTGGAATACATGCTTGCAACGTTCTATCGATGCATTCATAACCCACTACACCATTTGGGTTGAATAGCGCCGCGCCTTTTCCGTACGATAGCACCAGGATATTTCCAAGTGTATCCATTTCCAATTGCCGCACAAGCTTTTCCTGTAATCCTGAGTTTGCGGTGGTGTATTGTGTCCAAGTTGTTCCATCAAACGAACAAAGCCCGGCGGGATCACCTAGAATGCCGTCTTCGCAGCTAGCCCAAAGTGTACCCGAATTGTCTATCAGCAATGCAGTTATCCAATTGGCGATCAATCCAGTGTTGCTGGTGTCGTATAGCGTCCAGTTCACGTCATCGAATTTGTACAACCCCTGCTCGGTCGCTATCCATTTATTTCCAAGTGCATCAAACGCTATATCAGCAATGTTACCTGCCGGCAACGGTGTATTCGTGGAGTTGTAATACGTGACGCTGGTCTGGTCATACTTGGCCAATCCGAATGTGCCGCAGAACCACACATTGTTGTCGCTATCCACACGGATCCTGTTCAGACCTTGGCCAAAAACACAGACCGGATCGCCTGCATTGTATAAACTGACCTCGGTCCATGAATCCGTTGCATGATCGAATTTTGCAAAGCTGCAATTGTTATCATGACCGATATACACTTGGCCTGTATGATCGGCTCCGATCACGTCCAGGAATTGCAAGGACACACCGCTATTCGCATTGTCCCATAAGTGCCAAGCAGCGGAGTTGTTCACATCGCCTCCTGGAACCTGGACCACACCTCCCGCAAGCCCGTTGAAGGCCATCCATATATCGCCGTAACTGTCCTCCGTAACCCCACCTCCGGTTCCTGTATAGTCAATGGGTGCGGGCCATAAGTCCTGATTGTATGGACCATAATCCTGCCACTTCGGACAATCGAACACATTGATGCCGCCATTCAGATCGCTAGAAAGCCAGATGCGATTCCTACTATCCACGAAAACGGCATTGTTCAACATGGATGTACTTCCCGTATTTTGACTGGTGTAGGTTGTCCAACTGCTGCCATCATACTTTTCCACAAATCCGTTCCCGCATGTCCAGAACGTGCCATCATCAGCAATGCGCACATCTTTGACATGACCCGGTGTGATATGCGATGTCCAAACGCCATCATTGAAGATCTGAACTCCTGATGGCGCTGTCCCACCTACGGAACCGATCATCACGGTTGCGCCTTTTGCATCTACTTCCGTCATATAAATATTACCGAAGGGGGCATTGCTGGCACTAATGTGCGACCAGTTCGTTCCATCGTAAATATCAACGGAAAAGGCGGTGACCGCATACACTTTATTGGTGCCTTCATCCACTTCAACATCACGGATCTCGTCGAATACTATTCCTGAATTGGCTTGTGTGAATACGGTCCAATCCACGCCGTCGAATTTGACCAATCCCGCATGACTGGCGATCCAGATATTATTCTGTGCATCCACGTCAATGTCGGTCAGGTCTATCGTAGGCAAGCCCGAATTGGCCGGCGTATAGATGGTCCACGTTGTACCATCGAATTTTCCTAATCCACCAAGGCCGTTCGCGAAATCATAAAAAGTGACCCACACGTCATTGTTGTGATCAACTGCAATGGCATTCATCAGATCAGTTGGGAATGGTGCGTTGGTCATGTCCCATTTCGTCCAAGTAGTACCGTCATAGTGAGCAACGCCTCCATGTTCGTTGAAATTCACGTTCGCATTGCATGCCACCCAAACACCATTGTTCTGGTCGAAGGCAATTCCATAAACCTGTGCATTAGGGATGTATCCTTCAAAATTGCTCCACGCCGTGAATACCGAATCATCGAAACGAACAACACTTCCTTCGCTATAGAATGGAAGATAACCCCCTGTCCATTTGTCACCGCATCCGTCCACTTCAATGCTCCTGAAATAGTCTCCACCGAGACCTGTATTCGTTGGTCGGATGTATTTCCAATTCGGCTCAATTGGTTGAGCTACTACCGTTGTTGAAAGAAGCAGAATGACCGATATGATCTGGATCGTCGTCTTCATGATCTTCATGTTTTGGCAGGGATGAACAAATCGCACTACCGATACCATGGTTCTAGTTGTTCCATAGAACCGAAGAAGTGCTACTCGATGCACTCGACGAAAGTAGTTCCAAGGAACAGCGCAGCTAATTGATGTTGCCGAAGAAGGTCAGAGAAGTGATGAATGCGTAAAAATCGGGTCCGAATGTGAACACTCCCTGTTGGATCCATCGCTGGCAGGCGCTGTACATAAGTTAGCGAGACTCGCAACAGCCACGATGGCCTCTCATGTATCGCATTGACCGTTCACAAGGATCCGCGAAATTCAATTGGGATCGTGTTCCAACTTGCGTGACCTAATGAAAGCGATCGTCTGCACGCATTACGGCCCGCCTGAGGAACTCCAGTATACAGATGTTCCCCAGCCGGAACCCCGGAAAAACCAAGTGCGTATTCGGGTAAAAGCCGCTGCGATCAACGACTACGACTGGAGCTTGGTACTTGGCAAACCAACTGCTTACCGCCTCATTTTCGGGCTGCGAAAGCCGCGAAAACCAATACCGGGAATGGAGGTGGCCGGCATCGTGGATGCACTTGGGCCGGGTGCCACGCGGTTCAAAGTCGGCGATGCCTTGTATGGCGATACATCGGATCATGGCTTCGGCAGTTTCGCGGAATACTTCTGCATCGATGAGCGTGCCGTGCTTTTGAAACCGGAGTACCTGACCTTCGTTGAGGCGGCAGCGGTTCCACATGCATTGTGCCTTGCTCAGCAAGGTCTGCAGCTTGGTGATTTGCGCCCGAACATGAACGTGCTGATCAATGGCGCTGGTGGCGGTGTGGGCACCTTCGCATTACAACTAGCCAAAAGCCAAGGCGCCACCGTGACCGGCGTGGATACCGGCGAAAAGCTGGAGCAGATGTGCGAAATGGGCTTCGACCATATCATCGATTACAAGGCCCAGGACTTCACCAAAACGAGACAACACTATGACCTGGTGCTGGATACCAAGAGCACACGATCGCCTGCATCCGTCAAGCGCGCGTTGGCCCCGGGTGGCGTGTACGTCACGGTGGGTGGCGATCCTGGCCGTTTGATCCAGATCCTGTTCGCTCGTTTGTTCGGCAAAAAGAACATGCGCATCCTTGCATTGAAACCGAACAAGGGTCTTGAAGCGTTGCATTCGCTGTTCGCGGAAGGTTTGCGTCCCGTGCTGGATGGACCACACCAGCTCAAGGACATTCCGCGACTGATCCGCTACTTCGGCGAAGGCAAACACTTCGGGAAGGTGGTCGTGGAGGTGTGAAGTAGGGCAACGAAGGAGGCGGAATTGCGGTGGTAAGTGGGATCTGTTTTCTACTTTTAACCAAACTCCAGCACATGCGTGCGCACAGAATGAACATGGCTTCTTGGGCCTTTGCCGCAATGGCTTGGGCTGCCATGCCCGGAGCCACATTCGCACAAACCGGTTTTCAGGCCGGCTATGGTTGCCTGTGTGTCCCTCTGAGCATGGTGGAAACAGCCGATGGTGGCTTCTTCCTTGTGGGAAGCAACGGCGTCGGGACCAAGGTGATGAAGATCGATGCTGGTGGAGCGATGGAATGGAGCAAGCTCATCGACGCGGAGATCGACGATTTCGATCCGTACTTTTCATTGGTCCTGTCGAACGGTGATCTTTTGATCGCCGGCGGCACGGCTTATTGGGGTGCTAGCGAAAGGAAGGCCATCCTGATGCGGCTGACCGGCGAGAACGCCGATGTGGTCTGGTCAACATCGTTTGACCCGGGTTTCAACACCAACATACAGAAGGTGGTGGAGCTGCCCCTTGGAGACCTCTTGATCGCCGGGGAGATCCTGAATAATGGCCTCCACCATATGTATTTGGCCGAAGTAGGCGCGGACGGTACACTTGGTCTAGTGCGACGCTATTATGCGAGCGGCGTTCTTGGCCTTGAATTATGGGACGATGGACGGTCCGCCTGGACCGGTACGGACCGTTTCAGCGTTATCGATAGTGATGGGGAGATGATCGTATCAGATATTCAGAATAGTTCGTCCACATGCCCCCGCCGAATCGCCGCCCTGTCCGATGGCAGTTTGTTGACGCTTAGCACGTCTTATATCGGAGGCCAGCGCCGACTGAGCTTGACCAAGCTGGCAGCGGACCTGACCTTCCAATGGACCGGCCAATACACCGGCCCCTGGTTCGAATGTGGGGTTGACCTGCGTGCCACACCCGATGGTGGCTGCATCATCACGGGTACCACCGAAGCGGTCAATGGCATCAATCAATGTGGCTTCCTATTGAAGGTAGATGCGTTCGGCGAGCACGAATGGTCGCGCGCGTATTGCTCTACCTATGAAGCCATTTCGTTGCAGGTCTGCACGGATGGAGGCTTCGCGCTTATGGGCAGATGCCCGACCGGTCTCTTTGCGGTGCGCAGCGATAGCCTCGGCTACACCAGCTGCGGGGACAGCACGCTGGTTTGGAATACGACCCTCTACACAGGGTCGGGAAGTATCGGTACTGTTTTCAATTCCGTTGAACTCGCTTTTGAGCAGACCGATGTGGGACCCTTTGTCGTTACTCCATTGGATGTACCGGTCACTGAGTTCTGTGCAACTGGTATCGACGACGGATCTCTGCCTACCGGGGATATGGTCGTGTGGCCGAATCCGGTTACTACGGAACTATGGATCCGCACGGAGAGTGACAGGTCTGACCTATGGCCCTTGGCGATCCGGGTGTTCGATACGCGAGGCGCATGCGTACTTCAGCGGTCTCTTGGTGCGGCCCAGAGCGCGCGGATAGATATGGGCGGACTTCCTGTATCGCTCTATCTCATCGAGGTTACTACGCGCAACGGCAATAGGCGGTTTTTCCGTTGTGTAAAGTCCGAAGAATAGTGGCTCTCGGCTCTAAGTGCGCGCAACCACTCCAAACGCGGGCCAGATCTCATCGTCCTTACAACGATCTACCCGCGCGCATAGTTTGACAGCGATCGAACCTTGCCTCAAATTGCCGAATGACCTTGCATTAGATAGCTACCGGCTCATGCGTTCAACTACTATTGGGCTCATGCTCAGAAGAAGGTGATGCAGGAATGAGAAAGATGAGGGGGCCGTGCTGAACGATAAGCAGGGTCGAGTGGTGCGATACGAGGGAACGCGTTCATCTCAATTCACGCTAGAGCGCGGCGATCTACCGAGAGGCGCATACGTGCTACAGGTCCGTTCCTGTGAACACGTGATCGCGAACCGGATCGTACTTGTGGAATGAGGGAACCGGCTCCTTCGTGTCATCGACTTTTATTCGATCGAAGCTCGGGATCGAAAAACATTAGGGAAAATACCCGCCACCTTGCCTCTCTCGATCAGACCGCGATTTGAACAGCTTGTCATAAGAACGGTTATCATGGACTGACGACCGTGATCCGAGTAACCTTGCGCACATGCCGCGCATGGCGGTTGTCATCCGGAATGATCAGCTGCAAAGGGCCATCGTGGTCGTCCAACGCAGTGTCGTTCTTCGCCCAGCAGAGCAGCACGGGTCGGTCACGGAAGGAGGTGTCGGCCTCCATGAGAGCCACCAAAGCGCGGTATCCATCCGACGCATCGATGAGCACGGCCATTCCTATTCGTTCCCGTTTCGTTGCAGCGGACACGGAAGTACAACCCGCCGAGATCACATCCCACAACAAGGCACCGGAGTACGTCGCTTGTTCACCATCGTGGCCGGTGATCGTAGCCGAGTGCTCGGGTAGTTGTCGGAGGCGTGTTACGGTGAGCGTGGTGTCGCAAGCCGGTGCGTGGGTGATCCGTATTACCGACGTATCGGACTGGGCCTTGATGGAGAGACCAAGGGTGATCAATGATGCGGACAGGATCAAGAGTAGGGCGCGTTGCATGGTGCGAAGATCGCATTGCGTTCTAAATCGCGAAGTGGTCTCCTTGATCCGGGCAGTTTCGCCAATGATGTTTGGATAATAGAGCTACTTGATCTGATGAAGAGATCTCACAACCAATCCAACAACGAAACGCCAAGGCCGATGGTGGTCTGCTTGTGATCATAGTCCAACAGATTTTCGCCGTAGCCATGGAACACTTGCAAGTGCGCCTTGAGGTGGCCACTGATCGTGAAGGACCAATCTCCCTGCAGCGAGCCACCTTTGAACGGGGCATCCACGAACGCACTGCGCACTTGGGCGGAGATCACATGGCTTTTGTGGTGGTAGATGAAGATCATTTCGCCGTTGCCCAAGAGCCCGGTAATGCCCGGATTGTCGTCGTTTTTGCCTTCCGGGAAACGCCACCATGGCCGCAGGAGCACGGTGAATCGTCCGCGCTCCAGACCCACCTGCCCGATGATGCGGTTCCAACTGCGGCTGGACGGCGCCGCGCCGCCATTGCTCTGGTGGTCCAGCCCCGCGCTGAGCATGCGCACACGCACGCCCAAGAAGCGGAAGTTCATGGGGACCACAAGGATCACCTCGGGTTCGAAATCCGTTTCCCGAAAGGGCCTGCTGAGGTCCTTGTTGTACACCTGCCAGCGCGAGCTTTGGGTGTACGCCACCCAGATGTCCCCCTTGTTCTTGAACAGGCCCGACACCACCTTCGTCTTGAAGCTGAACTGGAACTTGCACTCCACCGCGTTCAACGGAAGGGTGTCGGGGCTCGTGGGAAGGGAACGATCGGAACGGTAGGGTTCTTGGTTCGGTGAACTGCTCCATGTGAACGGTAGGACAAACACCGGCTTATAGGATGAAAGCAGAAAATTGCCGTTGCGCAAACTGTCCGCCAATTCCCAACGTGCGCTCAAGCTGTGCGAATCCTTGACGATCTCATTGCGCTTTTGCGCACCTACGCAGGTGCACAGGACGAAGGCGACGAAAAGAACGGAGGCACGCAATACGTTAACCCGGCTTTTTGCGCAGAAGGACTTCAGCATATCTGCGAACCCGAAGAGGGCGATCGAACGAGACATGGCTGTGATATCGCAAGTTTCGCGGATCATCAAAGGAACTGGAACCCTGTGGTGGGTCGGATCGTGATGAAGTAGGGGAAGATCACTGGCACCATGGATCCACGATCTCAAACCAATGCGAATCCAAACAACCAAGCGTTGAAATGCAACACGAGAATGAGTGAGGCGGAGGTATTCGTTGGGTGTGAATTACGCCTGCAAGTTAGCGCGAGGACCGACTCTGAACGGGCGATAGCTCTGGGTGGTGCAAGTTCATGTTGAAGTTGCTGGGGTGAAGCCGACCAATTTGGCATATGATAACGCCGCACGAAGTACATCTGCGACAACCCTGCCCATTGGAACTACGAAAGATTCCGCCGTTGATGCTGATATTCGAATCATGGCAGAACGGTTCCATCGACGTTCCATTCGATTGCGGGGGTACGATTACACGCATGCCGGGGCGTATTACGTCACGGTATGCACCCATGAACGGACACATCTGTTCGGCGGTGTTGCCGATGGGTCGATGGTGCCGAACCCGATGGGCGCGGTGGTGCAACAATGTTGGGACGCCATACCTGATCACATGCCAATGGTGGTGTGTGATGCGTTCGTGGTGATGCCGAACCATGTGCACGGGATCATCGTGATCACGGATGTGGCGGCGGATGGATCATTGGCGGGTCGCGGCACGGTAGGGGCGGCGAATTCGCCGCCCCTACGAAATGCCGAACCGGCCAACGATCCCATTGATCCGCCACCATCCGATGTTCCCCGCCGACCATCCGTGGCGATCATGGTCCCAAATTCATTGGGCCATATCATGCAAACGTTCAAGGCAGCCATAACACGGCAGGCCGTGCGCGATGGGTTGATGCCGCGCGGCACACCCATTTGGCAACGCGGGTATTACGAACACATCATCCGCGACGACGCGGAACATGGCCGCATTGCGCGATATATCGCAGACAACCCAAGGAATTGGAAAGGGGATAGGTTTAATCGGTGATCCGCATTTCGCGTTAGGGACAGCAGTGAAAAGCCCGGAGCCGTCTTCGGCGAGGACTTGCAACGAATGACCCGACGGCGCGCATTTGGCGCCGGAACGCCCAAACGATACAGGTCATGGTTTCCAATCCCACGCCACGAACTTCATATCGACGCGTCTGTTCTCTTGCCGCGCCAACGCTCGTTCGACCTTCGTCTTCATCCGGTCTATGGTCGTCCGATCGATCAATGGTTCCTGAGCACCTTTCGAGGTTGTGACGATCCGGCCCGGCGCGATCCCATGCGCAACAAGGGAGTCCTTGATCACTGTGGCACGTGAAAGGCCCAGACCATTGGGTTCCCTTTCATTGCTGTCGGCATGACCCTGCACTTCCATGATTACGGTTGGATTGTCATTGAAGACCCCGATCATCCACTCCATCAATTGAACAGGTTCTGCGCCTTCCCCTTGTTGAATGTAGAAAGCAGAGTCCTGCACGAATACTGTCGAGTTCTCAAGAAACCAGAATCTTGGCAGTTGCGTGCGATCAGGAGTGACAAGGGAACAAGTCAAGGCGAGGAGCAAGCTGCCCAAACACACTTTCGCTATATTCTTCAGGGAAATCATAGTTAGGCCTGCAACACCCCCATATTGATCTCCCGCGTCGCCGGGTTCTAATTAGCTGCCTCAGGAATCATGAGTCCACGTTTGTATGATATTGATCAAGCAAAGTTCTTCGTTCAAAATTATGGAACTGCACCATGCGTTTATCAGCCCATTCAGAGGCCCTGGGCGATCTTCATTGTTCCAGTCGATTCGCTCTAGGTCTTTGATCCCTTGTGAGGTGAATTGAAGCGCAACCTCTGTGTCATTAGGAATCGCTTGGATCCATTCCTTGAACGCGTGGGCTTCGTCCTGTGCATGAACTTGTGAGCAATAGGTGCCTCCCTTGTAATCGGCAATGACAGTATACAAGGACTTACTGCTCATGTCTGAAGTACCCCCATATTGAACGCCCTCGTCGCCGGGCTCTGCGCAGCAGCCTCAATACCCATAGAGATCCACGTCCGCGTATCCAACGGATCAATAACCGCATCCAACCACAACCGCGAGGCCGCATAATACGGCGAGGTAGTATCCTCGTACTTCTTGCGGATCTTGTCCAGCAGTTGCTTTTCGGCCTCCGGTGTGATCGTTTCGCCGCGGCCTTTCAGCGCGCTCACTTCGATCTGGAGCATCACCTTGCTGGCCTGGTCGCCGCCCATCACGGCTACGTTGGCGCTCGGCCAACCCACGATCAAGCGCGGGTCGTAGGCCTTGCCGCACATGGCGTAGTTGCCGGCGCCGTAGCTGTTGCCCACGATGATGGTGAACTTCGGTACCACGCTGTTGGCCACGGCGTTCACCATTTTCGCGCCGTCCTTGATGATGCCGCCCTGCTCGCTGCGGCTGCCGACCATGAAGCCGGTGACGTCCTGCAAAAAGACCAGCGGAATGTTCTTCTGGTTGCAGTTGGCGATGAAGCGCGTGGCCTTGTCGGCGCTGTCGCTGTAGATCACGCCGCCGAACTGCATCTCGCCCTTCTTGCTCTTCACGACCTTGCGCTGGTTGGCTACAATGCCCACGGCCCAGCCGTCGATGCGCGCGTAGCAGGTGAGGATGCTCTGACCGTAACCCTCTTTGTATTCGGTGAATTCGCTGTCGTCCACCAAGCGTGCGATCATCTCGCGCATGTCGTAGGGCTTGGTGCGCTCCATCGGTAGAATGCTGTAGATCTCCTTCGGATCGGATTTCGGCGCAACGGCTTTCTCGCGACTGAAGCCCGCGTCCTTCGGCTTGCCCAACTTGTCCATCAGGCTGCGGATGGTCTTCAAACACTCCGCATCGTCCTTGCACTGGTAGTCCGTAACGCCGCTGATCTGGCTGTGCGTGGTAGCACCACCGAGGGTCTCGTTATCGATGTCCTCACCAATAGCGGCCTTCACCAAGTAGCTGCCCGCAAGGAAAATGCTGCCGGTGCCTTCCACGATCAGGGCCTCATCGCTCATGATCGGCAAATAGGCGCCACCCGCCACACAGCTGCCCATCACCGCGCTGATCTGCGTAATGCCCATGCTGCTCATCACGGCGTTGTTGCGGAAGATCCTTCCGAAGTGCTCCTTGTCCGGGAAGATCTCATCCTGCATCGGCAGGAACACGCCGGCGCTATCCACCAGATAGATGATCGGCAAGCGGTTCTCCATCGCGATCTCTTGGGCGCGTAGGTTCTTTTTGCCCGCCATCGGGAACCAGGCCCCGGCCTTCACGGTGGCATCGTTGGCCACCACGATGCACTGGCGCTTGCTCACGTAGCCCATCACCACCACCACACCAGCGCTGGGTGCGCCGCCGTACTCTTTGTACATGCCATCGGCCGCAAAGGCACCCACCTCAATGCGCGGACTGCCTTTGTCCAGCAGGGTATCGATCCGCTCGCGGGCCGTCATCTTGCCTTGCTCGTGCTGCTTGGCTATGCGCTTTTCACCACCGCCTTGGTGGATCTTCACCAAACGCTTGTGGAGGTCGGAGACGGCGAGCTTGTTGTGGTCTTCGTTCTTACTCGCCTCGATATCGATCTTCTCTGCCATAGGTGCGAAAGTAGAATGTGGGCCTCCACCGGAGGCGCTGAGTAGATGTTATAATGCAAGCTTTGTCACTTGACCCTTGACCCTTGTGGCTTGGGTCTTCCTCCGGTCCTCGTTCTTGGATACTTCGATGTCGATCTTTTGGGCCATGGAATTCGAATTAGCTGATAGGCCAATGAGCCAATTAGCTGATGGGGTGGTGCGAAGATCGGGTGTGAGCTTGAATAGTGGGCATTGTTACACTGAGCGCAGTCGAAGGGTGGGCGTTCCGGCGCCAAATGCGCGCCGTCCGGCTATCCGCTGCAACTCCGCACTCGTCGTTCCTCCTCGCTTGCGGGGTTTCCGCTGCTATCCGTAACGCGGAATGCGGGACCATCATCAGCTTTAAAGTGCGGCCGGTTCCTGAATGCCAAACCCTATAAATGAAAGCGGAATGGCAGGTTATAGCGCGTGCGAACGGCCATTCCGTTCTGCTTCCCGGGATCCCACTTCGGCATTCCTTTCAGCACCCGCACGGCTTCCTCATCGCAGCCGCTACCGATGCCACGCAACACCTTCACCTCAGTTATCTGCCCATCGCGTTCCACCACGAAGGTGACGAACACCGTGCCACCGATGCCGAGTTCCACGGCTTCATCGGGGTACTTCATCTGTGCACTCATGTACTTCATCATCGCTTCATTCCCCCCCGGGAATTCTGGCATTTGTTCCACGATGACGAAAGGTTCGTTGGCATCGACGGGCTCTGTATCAGGCATGCCCTCTACTGTAGTGATGAATTCATTAAACTCGCGTTCGCGGTAGTGCCAAACCACCGTTCCATTCTGTAGCTTGGGTGATCTCACCGCGTTGAACTTCCGTTCGCTGACTGCTTTCACAGCTTGGGCCTGTATTTCTTGATCCAAACATGTGCTCACATCAGAATTCACATTTGCAGAAATCACGTTTCCCGCGCGGTCAACGGTTATGGCGATCAACAGCGTACACGGTGCATCGACATCCAGATACACAAGTGCTGCTTCCACTTCTGAACGGCTCGTGTCTCCTACAAAAACAGCATGGTCACCGTAAATGTATTGCGCGGATGTGACCATGGGAACCGCGAAGAGAGCGAGGCTGGGAAGGAAATGGAGAAACTTCATGGGGTGAAGTTCGCGTTTTGCAGGTGGAATGCCATGGCGCCCATGTTCTGTAGTTGTGACTTGGGATTCTTACAGAAGTCTACGTGCAGCTTTGTTATCCGCAGATGTTCCGGTTCGGTGCCCGGAATGACTGCAGATGACACAGATAAATGCCGCGCCAACAATGGTATTTGAGTTATCGGCGACATCTGCGTCATCTGTGGATCCTATCTTTCCTCCATGGAAGACAGGGATCCACAGACGCATGCCATCATTGGCGCAGCGATGGAAGTGCATACCGAAATGGGTGCTGGATTCTTGGAGAGCGTTTATCACGAGGCGCTCGCACGCGAGTTCACGCTGAGGGGCATTCCTTTCGCTGCGGAAGTGGAGCTGCCTATCAACTACAAGGGCGAGCGACTGGAGACCTTTTTCCGCGCGGACTTCATTTGCTACGGCGAGGTTGTCGTGGAATTGAAGGCCTTGAAGACGCTGAGCGGTGTAGAGGAATCGCAGTTGTTGAACTACCTGAAGGCGACAGGTAACGAGCGAGGTTTGCTGCTCAACTTCGGCGGTCCGCGGTTGGAGGTGAAACGTATGGTCTTCACTCCGCGATAGGCTTATTCAAATGTTTCCTCCGGTATATCTGGTTTCTACAGATGACGCAGATATCGTCGATAAGCGCAGCTCCCAAGCTCACTTTGTTTTTCCACAGATGTCGCAGATGTCGCAGATGTCGCAGATAAATTCAGTTCGCAAGCTCATTTTGTTTTTCCACAGATGACACAGATTTCGCAGATAAACGCAGGCGATGCATTTTTCTTATCGGTGCCATCTGCGCCATCTGTGGATATGCTTTTGGTGTGGCTTTCTTTCATTGCTTCTCCCAATAAAGACCAATTCGATAACGGATTCATTTTCGCGAAGGCCATCTTCATCGCTTCCAGTGAGATCTTGAAGACTTGTTCTCTGGATTCAAAGGCTACTTCCTGTTCAAATTGCATGTCGCTTCTCGTTGTAACACATGTATCACATCCGAGGACATGTTCCACAAGGTGACAGGGCTATCGCGTCTCAAACCCCATGATTCTGTCGAGATAGCTTTCGGACATGGCTGCTTTCCGGCGTTTTCGGACCAGAGATTTCTTTGGGTCGTTGTGAGCGTTGCAGAGATTCATCGCA
>Ga0154020_10001294_pt1 | contig 31007 bp, 31 predicted proteins | sample Klosneuvirus_201_FD_109709 | JGI IMG/M metagenome (GOLD analysis project Ga0154020, IMG submission 109709) | Active sludge microbial communities from wastewater, Klosterneuburg, Austria - Klosneuvirus_20160825_MG | ecosystem: Engineered > WWTP > Aerobic digester > Activated sludge | place...
CACGTCGCGCCGCCGTAGCCGGCCGTACACTCGCACGTGAACCCCGTGTTGTGGTTCGTGCACACACCGCCGTGGTGACACGGATCGCTCGCGCATTGATCGACGAACACCGAGTAGCAGACCTCGAGTGCGGGCCGCCGCGCGGTGGGTGCTTCGCTACTGGCGAACAGCGTCGGATCGTTGTCCTCGTCGCGATCGTGATCGCAGCGCGCGTGATGATCCGGGCCGGCCTCGAACACGATCCCGTGGTTCGGGTGTTGTCCGCCGACCCACTTCTCGACGAGCGATGTCAGATCGACGCTCTTCTGCGTGGTGTCGGCGTGGCCGTGTCGACTTTCGAATCGAAGTGCCGCGACGGTGGCCGACGCGAAGCTCTGATCGAAGCTCGCGTACGTGACACTGCTCTCCTGCCACGGCGCCGTAATGCGGTGCACGCGGATCGTCCCGTCGCCGGTCTCGTTCGCGAACAACCGGAGCGTCGCGCGCGTGATCGTGGCGCTGCTCGGGATCGCCGAGAGATCGAACCTGAGCAGCGATTCGTCGCGCGCACTCACGCGCAACTGCTGGCGGTCGCCGAAGTTCTTGCGCATCTGCGTCTTCGACACGAACGCATCGGCGACCTTGTCGGTCCCGTGACCGCGCTGGAAGGTCACGCACGTGGTGACCTTGAGCTCCGCCTGCGTCTCGCTCGTCGGCGGCTCCTCCGACGATGTCGCGCACGCGCCGACGACGATCGACACCCATGCCAGCACCCTCACTGCCTTCATGTCCTGCACCCCGAACGACAATTGTTCGGTCCCTCATACAACGGATCATCGGAGCGGCTGCATGGTCATTCTTATCTGGCTAGGCGATCTGCCATGGGGCGGAGGGGCCCGACCGTGGGACGAGCCGCGCCAGGACGGGGCGACACGCCTTCGCGATCTCGTGCAGTTATCGTGCGGTCCTCGGCAGCGGCGCTGGTACGCACCGTGCTGAGGCTTCCTCCATGCGTCCCATCCGTCGGGCCCTGGTGCTCCTCTCGCTGCTCGCGTTTGTAGTGCCGGCCATGGCCAAGCCCAGCGACTGGGCGGACGTCATCGAGAAGCCCGGCGAGAAGTCGGTGCTACCGTCGGCGAGCAAGAACGCGCCGCAGGTCGTGACCAAAGCGAGCACCAGCAAGCCCGCGAAGGCCCGCGCCGCGAAGGCGACGAAGAAGGCCAAAGCGAAGAAAGCTCCGCGTCGCGGCAAGGGCTCGCACAGCCGGCGCTAGGTCGGGACCGGCGCGTCGAACGGCGCGTAGATCTCGCGGAACACGGGCAGCGCTTCGAGGCGCGCATGCCGTTCGCGCAGCGACGGAACGTCGTCGACCGGAAATCCGGCAGCTTCTTTCGCATACGTGAACGCGCTCGCGAGCGAGATCTCGGCTTGCGAGAGCGCTTCGCCGCACAGCCACTCGTGATCGGTGCGCGCGCTGCATGCTCGATCGAGGAACACGCCGGCGCCGAGCATCTGCGCGCGCAGCCGCTGCACGTACGGCTCGTGTCGAGCGGTCGCCGGCCGGAAGATGCGCTCCGATGCGATCAGCCGCGCCTTGTCCGCGAGGCCCATCGCGATCGTCGCGAGATGAAGCACGCGTCGTCGGGCGGCCCCACTCGCGGGGATCAGCGCGCGCACTCCGGCGAGCTGATCGAGGTAATCGAGGATCGTCGTGGAGTCGACGATCACCTCGCCGTCATCGAGCACCAGGGTCGGCACCTGGCCGAGCGGGTTGAGCGCGGCGACGCGTTGTTGATCGATCCCGATCGACCACGGAACGTGCTCGAACGGAATGTCCAAGACCCGCATCGAGATCGCCACGCGGCGAACGTACGGAGAGTCGAATTGACCGACGAGCCTCATGCCGCGAGCGTACCCGATCGTGCTGCGTTCGTTTCGACGGTGTCAGGGAACGATGCCCGCTTCCCAGCGCTCGTAGTCTCCGCCGTGGAGGCGCGCGGCATCGACGAGCGTCATCACGACGTCGTGGATGTGATCGAGATCGATCGGATCCTCGCGATGTACGCGCACGCGGGTGTCATCGATGCCGTCGACGGTGAAGCCGGCGGCGGAAGCGGCGGTGACGAACGCGTCCCGGGCGGCCGGTGTGGGGAACACGAGTCGGTGATCGACGCGGCGCGGAGTCACGAGCCGATCGCCTTGCTCGCCGAGGATCTGCACCATGCGGCGATCGTCCATCCACTGCCGGCGCTCGGCGTCGGGAAGGAGTAGCTCGCGGTAATAGCGCCACGTCGCGTCCGGCTCGCTGCGCGCATCGATGCGGCGATCTCCCGCGCGGGCCATCGCGAGCGCACGGAAGACATCGAGGTGGCCGGGCATACCGTAGAGCACGATCTCCCAGACGCCGCGCGTGCGCACGCGACCGACGTAGATCACCTCGCGCTCCGCAGCGCACTCGATGATCGCTTCCTCCACGAGGTTCATGTCGGCGGCTTCCTCGGCCGTGCCGATGCCGTGCTCGCCGCGTTCGCGCATGCGGATCGCGACCGTGTAGCGCGTGTCGTGGGCCGCGAGCTGCTCGTGCTCGAAGCGAAGGTTCACGTAGATCGAGGCGGGGGCGTCATCGACGAGGCATGGGTAGAAGTCGTACGCGTCGCCCGTGGTCATGCCCTCTCTTAGCACTCGTCCTAGGGCGACGGCGCGACGCCGACGTCGATGCCGTAGGAGTCCCACTCCGCGGTGTTCCAGTCGGGGAGCGAGCGCGGGGCGAAGCCGCCGGTCGAGCTGTCGACGAGGATCAGCGGAATCTCCGTGCGTTCGTTCGTGTTGTTCGAGAGCAGAACGTCGAGGCGACCATCGTGATCGAAGTCGGCGATCGCGATGCCACCGACGGTGATCGATTGGACCTCGAGCGGAACCATCGAGAAGCCGCCTTGGTTCAAGACGATCGACGCGTGACCATAGCTGCCGACTACGATGTCGTTGTCGCCGTCGTCGTCGAGGTCCGCGCACTGCGGATAGAAGCCGCTCGCGCCGATCGGCATCGGCGTCGCGAAGCCGGTCGCGTTGGCGATGCGGACACGATCGCTCGCGATGATGTCGCGCGCGGACGTGCCGGCGACGTTGCACCAGGTGAGGCGTCCTCCATCTTGCGTACCGAGCGAGACGCCGGCGGTGGCGGCGTAGGTGCCGGTGGTGAGGGTGACCTCGTGGATCAACAGATCGGACGGGCCCTCGATCTGAGTCATCGACGCGAGTCGCCACGGTGCTGCGCCGTCGTCGTCGATCCAGTTCGCGAGGAGCGCGGGGGCGAGCAGGCGGTGCGCGGTGAATGACTCGCCCTCGACGACGATCAGGTACACGCCGGTCGATCCCGATGCGAGAAGATCGAGATCGCCGTCCGCGTCGAAGTCGCGCCACTCGAGTTGCTCGACGGCGGCGATCGCGTCGCCCGTGATCGTCACGGGAGTCATGACGAGCTGCCCGTTCGCGAGCCCCTCGCCGTGGAAGATCACGATGCCATCGGTCGTCTCGACGAAGCGCGCGACGGCGAGGTCGGCCGTCTTGTCGCCGTCGAAGTCACCCCACGCCATCGTGTAGTTCCAGTGGTTGTGATGGATGGTCAACAGCGGCGTGGTGACGTCATCGATCCGGAACACCGCACCCGAGTTGAAACCGCCGGCGGCGACGACCATGTCGCACTCGAGATCGCAGTGCGCTTGCGCGGCGCGCGAGCACTGTTGATCCCAGCTGACGGTGCAGCACTGCGGATCGTCGGCGCACACGATCTGCGCGCACGCGCTGTCGGCATCGGGCCGCGACGCGGTGACACCGCACAGATAGCTCTCCTCGTCGGGCGGGATGATGGTCGTCGGCTCGGTGCACGTGCCCGCACGATCTCCCGCCTCGGCGACATAGCTGCGTCCGCTCTCGCAGGCGGCGTCATCGACGCTGCAATGATGATCCGCTTCGCAGTGGCCCGTGCCGCAATCGCTGTCGATCGCGCACACGTACGGACCCGGAGCGGTACAAGCCCCGAGCACTGCGACGACGGCGAGCATCGCGCGCATCAGAAGCGTCCTCGCACCGCGACGCCGCCGCCCGCGATCGGCACCACCTCGGTGCGATCCGACAGTGCGTACTTGAACAGCCCGCTGATCACGAGGGCCCCACCGACGCCAGCGGCGAACCACGCGTAGCGCTTTTCGTCGTCCGCGCGTTCGCGGAGCGCGGTGTAGTCCGCGAGCGTGACGCCACCGGTTCCGCCTTCGTTCGCGCGCGCGACATCGTCGGCCGCGCTCCGCGCGAAGTAGATGCTCGTTCCCACCGCACCGAGGCCGACCACGACGAGAACATCGCCGACGACATCCGTGTACCAGGCGTGCGTGATGGTCCGCGTGCGCGGCGCGATCGGACCGGATGGTGTGCGTGGTGGCGGTTCTGGCTCGGCGACGTCCGGCTGGCTGTGCGCGAGGATCGTCTGGCACTCGGCGATCTTCTCGGTCGCGATCTGCGTGGAGCGCGGACCCGGCTTGCTCTCGAGGAACTTGCGATAGACCTCGATGCCCTTCGTGCAGTCGCCGCGCTCGACGTGGATGCGCGCGATGCCGAACAAGATGTCGGCGCGCGCGCTCTTCGCGTAGGCCGCCTCGAGCTTGGCGAGAGCGCCCGCGAGATCCGCCCGCTCGTAGAGTGCCGTCGCTTCATCGACGAGGGTTTGCGTCGCGTCCGCATATACGCGCGAGCCCGCGATGCCGAGCAACAGGCCGAGAGACACCAGCGTGGAACCGACTCGCATGAACCTCCTAATCGGGTGGACGTAGCGTCGTCCCGTCGCGCAGCTTCGGCGGTGGTGGGGCAGGGACCGGTGCCGTCGGCTCGACCACGGGCGGAGGCTTCGTCGCACGCGGCTTGGTAGTCCGCTGCGGTTTGCGCCGAGGCTCGGTCTCCGGCGGCGGTACCGTCGAGACCGCGGGAAGCGGCGACGCCTGCGGAGCCGGCGATCCTTCGGCGACGGGTGACGAGACCGCCGGAGGTGTCGTCGCGACCGGAAGCACCGCCGGCGCAGCGACGGTGAGCCCGCTGTCGTCGCGTCCGATCGCGATCATCGCGCCCGCAGCGATCGCGAGCACTCCGAGCGCTGCCAACAGCGTGACGTAGCGGCGCCGCCGCGGAGCGGGCTCGATCACCGACGGCGCCGCGGGGGCGGGAACGATCGTGATTCCCGACGCGGGCAACACGTCGCCGAGCGCGGGTGCGTTGGACACGATCGGCGGGACGCTCGTCACCGCCGCGTCTCTCGGCGGCGGCGTCGGAGGGAGCACGATACCGATCCACGGCTCGCCGGGCTTGCCGAACAGCTCGCGCATGAAGCGGGCGAGGCCGACGGCGGTGGGAGCGATCATCGAGCGCTGCGCGAACGACAGCAGATCCTCGACGAGCGCGGCCGCGGTCTGGTACCGCGCATCGGGATCCTTCGCGAGACAGCGCAGGACGATGTCCTCGAGCTCCGCGGGATAGTCCGCGCGCCGCGCGCTCGGCGGCATGACGTCAGCGCGAACGATCCGATCCATCGTCTCGTAGTCGGAGTTGCCGCCGTACAGCGGCCGCAGCGTCGTCAGCTCGTACAGCAGGATGCCGAGCGCGAACACGTCGCTGCGGCGATCGAGCGGCGCGCATCGGCACTGCTCCGGCGACATGTACGCGAGCTTGCCCTTCAGCACACCCGATCGCGTCTGCGTCGCGCGGGACGTGGCCTTGACGATGCCGAAATCGACGACCTTCACCGCACCGTCGTACGAGACGATGATGTTCGTCGGTGTGACATCGCGATGGACGAGATCGAGCGGCGCACCGTCGGGGCCGACGCGATCGTGCGCGTAATCCAATCCCGTCGCTGCGCCGATCGCGATCGCGACGGCGTGCTCGTACGGAATGTTCTGGCGGAGGAGCTGCGCCGCCTGCATTACCGCCTGCACGTTCTGCCCGTGCACGTGCTCCATCGCGAAGTACAGGACACCGCTCTCGACGCCCATGTCGAACACCTGCGCGATGTGCTGGTGATGCAGCTGCGCCGAGATGCGCGCTTCGTCGAGAAACATCTCGACGAACTGATCGTCGGTGGCGAACGCGGGCTTGATGCACTTGACCACGACGTAGCGCTCGAACCCCGATGCTCCGAGCGTGCGCGCGAGGAAGATCTCGGCCATCCCGCCCGTCGCGATGTGCTTGAGGACCTGGTACTTGCCCAGCAGAGTCCCCGGCGCGAGCCCCCCGTCGGGGCCGCGCGCTAGCTCGTGCGGCGTCGCCATTGGCTGGGCGTCTCCCCGGTGACTCGGCGGAACAACTCGCTGAACACGGACGGCGTCGCGCACCCGACCTCGAGCGCGATATCGGAGAGCTTGCGCTGGGTCTCGCGCATCAGGCGTTGCGCGCGCGCGATCTGGGCACGCGTGAGCTCCGCGACGAACGTGGTGTTCGCCTCGACGAGCCGGCGCTGCAAGGTTCGCTCGGTGACGCCGAGCGCTTCGACGGCGGCCTCGAGGGTCGCCGCGTCGAGCGGTGCACGTTCGAGCCACGCGCGAAGGCGGAGCAAGACCTCGCTGCGCGCATCGTCGAGCTCGGCGATCTCGTCGCTGCAACAGGTATGACCGAGCCACGCGAGCGCCGCATCGCGCGTGGGGAAGTCGCGCAGCTCGTACGGCGGCGGAAACATCGCGAGGTAGCCGCGCAAGAAGATCGCGCCGTAGTCCGCGTTGGCGACGACCGCCTGGCGGCGCACGACGCGCGCGCGATCCTCGCGGCGAGGTTCGAGCACGTCGCGCAGCGTGGTGAATGCGTCGTGGTCCGATGCCACGAGGTGGGTGACATCGATCAGCGTCTCGCGGGGCGGCCCGGAGAACGTGACGGTCCACGCGTCGCCCAAGCGGCGCGCCTCCGTGGCATCGAACGCGCCCCACGCGACCGTCGTCACGAGCCCGTGCGTCGTCACCCCAAACGCGAAGTTACGCGATGGAACGAAGTACCCGGTGGCGTCGCCGTTCAGCTCGCCCAGGTCTCGAACAACAAGGGGCACACACTAGCCGTATGCCCTCGTGCTGGGCGCCTGCAACCGTGAAGTGCATCCGAAGTGTTTGGCGTGGTTCCGGAAGCGACGCCCGGCGTCGTCGTGTAGAGGGAAACGCGCGTGCGTGCAGCGCCGAGCAGCATCTCGTGGTAGCGAACGCTCGATGCGCGCGCCGTCCAAGCCCACCGCCCTGCGGATCGCCCCGGGAGGTGCGCGCAAGCTCGGCAAGCATCAACAGCGGTTCAACACGCTGATCAAGAAGGTCGAGCGGATCCGCCGCATGATCGCGGCGTGGTCCGAGGCCGGCCCCGAGCTGCAGCGGCTCGTGTCGGATCACGAACAATTGCGGCGCGAGTACTACGCGACGCTGGGCGACCTGGTGCGCCTGTTCGATCGCCAGCTGGCCGGCAAAGGCATTTCCGCTCGCGACAAGAAGCTACTCGGTCACCTGATGGCCGACCTCGCGCGCGAGCTGCTCGAGCACGCACCGACCGACGACATCAAGGCGCTCTACAACCGCCACACGCGCGGCAACTTCGACGCCGAGTCCACCACGGAGCGAGCGGCGCAGCTGCAGATGATGAAAGAGCTGCTCGAGGACGAGCTCGGCGTCGAGATCGATGCCGAGGTCGGCTCGCTCGACGAGCTCGAGGCGCACGTGACCGCCGCACTCGAAGAGCGTGACCGCGCGCAATCCGAAGCGGCCGAGCGCGAGGCGGCGCGACGTGCGAGCCGAAAGAAGACCGCGAAGCAAGCAGCGCGAGACACCGCACGCGAGCGGGACCGCGCGGATACCTCGAAGGCGCTGCAGGACATCTTTCGCAAGCTCGCGCTCGCGCTGCATCCGGATCACGAACGCGACGCGGAGGAGCGCGCACGCAAGACGCGCTTGATGCAGGAAGTGAACGTCGCCTACGAAGCGGGCGACTTGCTCGCGCTGCTCGAGCTACAGCTGCGCTTCGAGCAGGTCGATCGTGCACACATCGACGGGCTCGCCGACGAGCGTCTCGTTCACTTCAACCGGCTCCTCGTCGAGCAAGTGTCGCAACTGGAGCGCGAGCTCGCCAGCGCCGAGGACCACTGGCGCTATCAGCTCGACGTTCCGCCGCATATCCGGCTCGCGCCTCCGCACGTGCGCGACGCGATCCGGGCGGACCTCGCCACGTTCGCGCGAAACATCACGCGCATCCGCGCTGACATCCAGGCGTTCGCGGATTCGCGAACCCTCTCGGCGTGGCTCGCGAATCAGCGCGATCGCCGTCGCTGACTCGGCGTCCCGCACGCTGCGGCGAACGGACGCGTCACGCCGGTTTGTAGTCGAGCTCGACCCACGTCGGCGCGTGATCGCTCGCGCCTTCCTCGCCGCGCACCCACCTGTCCACGCCCGCATCGACGAGCGTGGGTTGCAGACGCTCGGAGAGCAGGAGGTGATCGAGCCGCAGGCCGGCGTTGCGGCTCCAGTGCTCGCGGAAGTAGTCCCAGAACGTGAACACCGGCTCGTCGTGCTTCGCGCGAATCGCGTCGAGCCAGCCTTGCTCGAGCAGTCGCCGATACAGCGCGCGGGCCTGCGGCTGGAGCAGGGCGTTGCGCTTCCACGAGCGCGGGTTGTAGATGTCGTCGTCGGTGGGGACGATGTTGTAGTCGCCGGCGAGCACGATCGGATGACCGCTGGCGTACAGCTGCTTCGCGTGCGCGAGGAGCGCTTCGAGCCACGCGAGCTTGTACGCGAACTTCGGTCCGGCGATCGGATTGCCGTTCGGTGCATACAGAGAGCCCACGATCACGCCGCGCACCGCAGCCTCGAGGTAGCGCGCTTGAGTGTCCGTGTCGTAGCCCGGCAATTGACGACGCGTCTCGATCGGTGGGCTGGTCGTGCTCAGGATCGCGACGCCATTCCACGACGCCTGACCGTGGACGAGTGCGTGATATCCCGCGTCGCGGATCGCCTTCGAGGGAAACGCGGCCTTCGTCGACTTGAGCTCCTGCAAGCAGACCACGTCGGGGCGCTCGCGCTCGAGCCACGCGAGCAGGTTGGCGAGGCGCTTGTTGACGTTGTTGATGTTGAAGGTCGCGATGCGCACGATCTACAGCCAGCCCTGCTCTTGCCGATGGCGCAGGTCGTGTCACGGCGCTGAGGCAGGACGACAGACCTGGCCAGGACCGTCGGCGATCGTGATGCACGTCGTTCCCTCGGGACACGCCGCGCCCTCGGCGCAGCGGATCTCGCACGACTTGAACTCGGGGCCCTTCGGACCGGCGATGCCGAAGTAGTGCACGCACGCCTGTCCGGTCTGACAGCCGCCGTCTTCGCACTTCTCGCCGAGACCTTGCGTGCTCGGCGCGGGCGGCGGTGTGTCGCTGCCGGTCGGTGGCGTCGGAGGCGTGGGTGTCGTCGGCGCGGGGGCCGGTGGTGACGAACAGCCGACGACGAGTGCGCACGCAGCGAGGGTTCGAAGCATGCGCGAACCCTACCGCGATGCGCGTGCGTGGCGTCGCACGTGGCGGCCGATCTGGCCACTCGTCGCGAACCGGGACGAACCCTGAACGGTGTCGGAGCATGCAGACCCGCCGCACCGGCGGCACAGCAATGACTGCTACGCTCGCGCTCGCGTGAGCTGCGAGCACCTTCTCTGCGACATCATCGGAGGCGCGTGCAGCCTCGCGACCCGCCGATCGCGCGGTTGCCGTCCGAACCTCGCCTCGCGCGAGATCGCACCGCACGTCATCGATCGCGTGCGCGAGCTCGTCGGCGAGATCGATCCGGACGATCGCGGCGACGCCGTGCGCGCCGCCGCGGTCGAGCTCGCCGCGCTCGTGCGCCGCGAGGCGCTCGAGGATCGCAACGTGGTCGGCGTGGTCAGTAGCGACGAGCCCGATCTCGCGCCGGCGCTCGTGCGCCTGTGCCGTCGACGCGGCTAGGTAGCGGCCGAAACCGACAGACCGCGGCGGGGATGTGTAAAGCGGCTTTGCAGCCGCAAAGCGATTTGACGTCGCTGGACGGCCAAGTCCCTGACGATGCAGCACTTTTGCGTGGCGTACCGGTTGCTGAACCCAGGGCATGCGGATGCTCGCTCTGGTCGCCTCGGTGGTGGTGATGACGTCGACGGCGCGTGCGGCGTCGATCGATGTCGACGGTGGTGCCAAGCGGACCGCGCGCGCCGTGCGCTCGGCCGTGGCCACGCACGAGCTCGACGGCACCGTGTGGCTCGGCAAGCTGCGCGGCGTGGGCGGCGGTCGCGACACGCTCGTGTACACGCCGCGTACGATCGACGTGGCGCGAGCGATCGATGTCGTCGTCTACATGGAGGGCATCGGCTCGTTCGACGACGGCGCGATGAAGACGCGCCACGTAGCGTCGTTCGCGCGGATGCGCGGAAACTTCGTGTACGTCGCGCCGGATGCGCCGTCCTCGACGCTCGGTACGCGCGACTCGAAGAACGAGTACTGGAAGGCCGGATGCGTGGAGCGCGCGTGCGCTGGTGGGCACGCGGCGCCCGGCGACTTCGTGGTGTTCCTCGACGAGACGCGCACGAAGATCGCCTCGACGCTCGGCGTGGAGCGCGCCGCACTCGATCTTCGCGTGTCGCTGATCGGGTTCTCGCGCGGTGGCAAGGGAGCGCAGCGCGCCGTCGAGCAGCTCGCCGCGGTCAAGTTCGAGGTCGGCGGCATGCGCGTGAAGCTCGGCGATGTGGTGTTCGCGGATGGCAACTATCGCGACGACGCGCTCGACACCACGTGGGAGATCCTCGCGAGACGTCCGGAGGCGCCGCGGCTCACGATCCTCGTCGGCGCGGGCGAGTTCACGCTGAAGCAGGATGGCGATGGCAACCGCCGTCGCGCGCTGCAGTTTTGGAGGAGGGCGGCGCGCGGTGCGGAGCTGCCGACAGCGGAGCGCGCGGTGTCTGCACCGCGGTTGCGCCTCGTGCCGGTGGGTGGTGGTCACCACGCGATCGGTAACGCGGCGGTCGACTTCTTGACCCACACCGAGCCCACGGCCCATACGACGTGAACGCCGTCGCGCTACAGTCATCGGTAGGGTTCTCGATGGCTGGTCTGATTCTCCTGCGCGACGAACAACCGTTGGTGAGGTTTGTCGTCGACGAAGAGGCGACGATCGGACGGTCGTCGGAGTGCGAGGTGCAGCTCGCGGATACCGAGCTGTCGCGGCGCCACGCGACCGTGCGCCGTACGCCGGACGGGTGGGAGCTCGAGGATCTGGGGAGTCGCAACGGGACGCGCGTCGATGGCGCCGTGGTCCGCGAGGCGAAGCTGGCGCTGCGCGAGGGCGCGGTGATCGAGCTCGGATCGAATCGCTTGCTGTTCGATCCGCCGCTCGACGTGATCGGCGATCGCGACGGCGACAATCGCGTGTTGCTCGTGCCCGACGAAGCGGCAGCGCGCGGTGCGCGGCGATTGCCCGCGGGGCTCGTGCGATCGGCCGCGGACCTCGCGCGCGATCACGCGCGATCGCTGTCGCTGATCGGTGCGGCGGATCGCGGTGGGCTCGCACCGATGCTCGCGGAGCTGTGCGCGGACATCGGCGCCGAGCGAGCGTGTCTCGTCGCTACGAATGCAGGCGGTGCGCTCAAGCCGCTGTGTGTTCACGGGAGCCGTGCGGTGACCACGTCGACGACGCTGCTGCGGCGCGCGATGACCGAAGGCGTGGCCCTCGCGGTCGACGACGCGCAAGGCGACGTGTCGTTCGCGAGCGCGCGCTCGGTGCTCGCGTACGATCTGCGGTCCGTCGTCGTAGCGCCACTCGTTCACGAGGAAACTCTCGTCGGCGTGCTGCACCTCGATCACTCGCGTCGCGCGTCGTTCGACGATGCTGCCTTCGCGCGCGTCGCGGCGCTCGCACCGGCGGTCGCGTTTGCCGTCGCGCGAACACGGACGCGAAAGGCGACGCCGATCGCGTCGCCGTCGATCATCGGCGAGGACAAGCGGCTGCGTGCCGCGCTCGACGCCGCGGTGCGTGCGGGTGGGGCCGGGACGCAGCTGTTGATCCTCGGCGAGAGCGGCACCGGCAAGGAGCTCGTCGCGCGCGCGTATCACGCAGCGGGGCCGCGTGCGGGTGGACCGTGGGTCGCCGTGAACTGCGCCGCGTTCTCGGAGACACTGCTCGATAGCGAGCTGTTCGGCCACGAGCAGGGCGCGTTCACCGGCGCGAACAAACGCCGCCGCGGCTGCTTCGAGCAAGCGGATGGCGGCACGCTGTTCCTCGACGAGGTGGGCGAGCTCGGTGCCGCGACGCAGGCGAAGCTGTTGCGCGTGCTCGCGGATCGTCGCTTCTATCGCGTCGGCGGCGAGCAGCCGATCGATGTCGACGTGCGCGTCGTCGCGGCGACCCATCGCGATCTGCGCGCGCAGTGCGCGGCCGGTGCGTTCCGCGAGGATCTGTTCTGGCGGTTGGCGGTGATCACGGTGGACATCCCGCCACTACGCACGCGCGGCGCCGACGATGTTGCCTCGTTGACCGCGCACTTCGTGCAGCAGCTCGCGGCCGAGCTCGGTCGCCGTCCTCCGACGCTGGTGCCCGAAGCGCAGGCACTGTGGGATCGCTATTCGTGGCCCGGCAACGTCCGCGAGCTGCGCAACGCCGTCGAGCGCTTGCTCGTGCTGCACGACGGCGGCGTCGTCGACGTCGATGATCTGCCGCCGGAGCAACGCGCACAGCAAGGGCGCCCCGCGCCGGGAACGTTGGCCGATGCGATCGCGCGGCTCGAGAAGGAACAGATCACCTCCGCGCTCGCCGCGAATGCGGGCAACAAGTCCGCGACCGCGCGTTCCCTCGGTATCTCGCGACCCACGCTCGACAAGAAGCTGCGCGAGTACGAGATCGGAGCCGACACGTGAACGTTCGCTGTCCCGTATGCGGTTCAGGCGTGCGGCTCGCCGTCGGTGATACGCAGCTCGCGTGCACGGCGTGCGGACTCGCAGCACCGCTGTCCCGACTCGGGACCGCCGACGGTGCACCGCCGAGCGCGCAGCTCGCGCTCGAGACAGATCTCACCGGCACCACGGTCGCCGGCAAGCGGCTCGTCGAGCGGATCGGCGTCGGCGGCATGGGCACCGTGTATCGCGCGCGTGGCGACGGGAATACCGACGTCGCGATCAAGGTGCTGCGCCCCGGGCTCGGGTCCGAGCGCGCCGCGATGCTCGCGCGGTTCTCGCGCGAAGCCGAAGCGATGCGCCGGCTCGAGCACGTGCGCGTGGTTCGCTTCCTCGATCACGGCGAGCAGGGCGACGTCGCGTACATCGTGACCGAGCTCGTCGAGGGCCGCGATCTCGCGGCACGCCTCGCGATGGGGCGCATGTCGCTCCGCGAGATCGTCGACGTGTTCGGTCAGGTCTGCGACGGCGTGGCGGCGGCGCACGCAGCGGGCATCGTGCATCGCGATCTGAAGCCGGCGAACATTCTCGTCGGCCGCGACGATGGCGTGAAGGTGGCCGACTTCGGACTCGCGCAGCTCGGCGCCGACGTCGCGATTCCCACGCTCACGCGGACGAACGTCGCGATGGGGACGTTCCACTACCTCGCGCCGGAGCAGCGCAAGGATGCGCGCACGGTCGATCATCGCGCGGATATCTGGGCGCTCGGCGTGATCCTCTACGAGATGCTCACCGGCGAGCTCCCGCTCGGCAGCTTCGCGCCGCCGAGCACGCTCGGTCCCGAGGGTTGCGATCGTCGTGTCGACACGATCGTCAACCGCGCGTTGTCGCCCGATCCGGACTCGCGGTACGCGCACGTCGACGAGCTCGCGCGCGACGTTCGCGCACTCGTGGCACCACGGCGGATCTCGCGCTTCGTGATGGCCGGCGCCGCCGCGCTCGCACTCGCCGGTGGCGGAACCGCGGTCGCGTTCACGCTCGCGAACGATGACGGCGCGCCGCGCGTCGCGGTCCAGAGCGATGCGGCACCGGCTCCCGATGCGGCGGTGATCGCTATCGCCGATGCAGCGGTCGACGCCCCGATCGACGCGACCGAGGTCGTGGCGACGCCGTCGGATGCCGCGCCGGTGGTGACCGCGGCGGGCTCCGGATCGCGACCTCCGGTCCCGGTGGTCAAGGGCACGACGCGGGTTCCGACGGGAAAGGTCTCGCGCCGCAAGCCGGCCCCGGTCGAAGAGCTCCAGCCCGAAGGCAAGGTCAACCGCGGATCTGGGGACTAGGCTTTCGTCGTATCCGTGACCGCGACGGTACGCGCGAGTCGATGTGCACGCGCGGTCAGCGTGGCCGGCACGCTCGTCGGCGGGTGACGAGAGTGGTCACGTTGTGCACGTTCCTGCACGACCATCGCGAGAGGACGAGGAGCGGTCCCCCAGGGGAGCCGAGGTCATGTGCCACCAGTTGTGGTCAGAACCGGGATCGGTGGTCACCGAATTACGTGTTCCTGCGCAACCTGTCCGCGGCATGTCCCGTGCTCTCGCTTGCGGACACATGCGCTCCATCGTTTTGTTTCTCCTGGCTACTGTTGTTGCCGGCTGCGTGGTGGGCGGGGACGAGGTGACGGTCGGCGATTCTTCGGGCAACGAGAACGAGCTCGCCGTCAACGAGATCGTGAGCTCGGGGACGGTCCTTCGCGTGACCGCGTCGTCCTTGAACCTGCGCAGCACCGGCAGCACGAGCGCGACGATCGTCGCCTCGCTCGCGAGCGGCGCGCGCGTGACCTGCACGACGACCAGCGGCTCCAACGGGTGGGTCGCGGTGCAGACGTCCGATGGCAAGCGCGGCTGGGTGTTCGGCCGCTACGTGGTGCGCGATGGTGCGGAGCCAGCCGCCCCGACGGGGACCTCGTGCGCGCCGTCGCGCGCGAGCGGCGTGGTCAGCAGCTACCAGAAGGCGCTGCACGACTCGCTCGCGTTCGCCGAAGGAACGCGCGGCTACTCGAAGGACGGCTACAACGTGATGTTCTCGTTCCGCCTCGCGTCGAGCTGCCAGAGCCATCCGAACCAGTGCATCGCGTTCGGCAACACGTGCTCGACCGCCGCGGGTCGCTACCAGTTCCTGACCACCACGTGGCGCTCGGTCGCGAGCGCGCGCAACCTCCAGTCGTTCGAGCCCGAGAATCAGGAGCGCGGCGCCGCATATCTGATCTCGACCACGCGTCGCGTGACGGTCCCGCAGGATCGCCCGATGACCGCCGCCGAGTATTCGAACGCGATGTCGAAGCTGTCGTACGAGTGGGCCTCGCTCCCGCCGGGCCGCTACGGTCAGCCGTCGAAGACACAGAGCCAGATGCGGACGATGTACTGCGGCGTCGCGGGCTGTTAACCATGATGGCGCCGCGACACTGGGCGGGACTCGCGATCATCGGTGCCGCCGCACTGGGGATCGTGGTGATCCTCTCGCGCGCGTCGCACGAAAGTGTGCCTGCCTCGACGGCGGTGACGACCACCGTGATCGCACCGACGGCACCCGTGCCGGCGCGGGCGGTGAACGCGCCCGTCGCGCCGCGCGCTGTTGTCGATCCCACGCCGCCGACCGCACCTTCGACGGCCTCGAACGCACCCTCGATCGACGAGGTGCTGCAAGCACGAGCGTCGATGGCGCCGGGCACGATCGATGTCCTCGTCGCGGCGCTGTCGTCGACCGATGCTGTCGTGGTCGCCGAAGCCGCGAACGGGCTCGTCGCTCGCGGCGCACTGTCCGCGTTGCCCTCGCTCGTCGAGATCGATGTCGCCGCGCGCCCGTGGGCCGCACCGTCGGTCATCTATGCGCTGGGCAAGATCGCGGCGAAGGCAGATGCCGAGGATCGCGCGACCGCCGTGGATCATTTGCTCGCGCTGTTGGCCGCCGAGAAGACACGCGCGTCCACCGATGCGCTCGCGAATCTGCTGCACATCTACGAAGCACTCGGCCAAACGGGTGATGCGCGCGCGATCGGCCCGCTCGAGGCCGAGCTCGTCGATGCGCGCGTCGCTACCGCGCCGAAGGTCGTCATCGTGCAAGCACTGGTCACACTCGGCGCGCGGCAGAGTCGTCCGACGCTCGAGCGCGTTCGCGATGCGCTCGCACCGACGATCGCCGGCGACGACTTCGAAGCGATGGTTCGCCGCGATCTCCTCGCCGCGATCCGCGAGGCCCTGGTGCAGTTGTCATGATCTCTCGCGCGCTGCTCGCAGTCTGCGTGCTGTGCGCTAGCGCCGCTGCGAGAGAGTCGCGCGGCATCGTCGAGTCCGCGAGCTCGCGCTGGGCCGGCGACATGATCGTGACCGACGTCGTGGTCCGGACCGCGGATGGCACGCGCACCACGATCACCGAGCACGGCGGCAGCGTCGGCGGAATCGGCATGTCGGTCTCGCATCGCGACGCGAACTGGCGCATCGGCGACGAAGCCTCGATCGACCTCGGACGCGGACGACCGCACCTCGTCCGCATCACCAACGTGCAGCGCGTCGAGAGCGGGACGAGCTCGGTCACGACGAGCGCGATCGGCGTGCAGCGCACCTCGCGCAGCCAACGCCCGCTGTATCACCCATCGGGCTGCGTGAACTTCGAGTACGACGCTCGCGGCACGACGCGGATCGGGGGCGAATGGACGGCGTTCGATGCCGCGTTCGCGGCGTGGGAAGGCGCGTCCGCCAACATGGCGTGTGGTGGCGTCCGGTTCACGACACAGGTCGTCGAGTCGGCACCCGATGGTCACGACGGCGTCAACACGATCCACTTTCGCGACGACACGTGGTGCCGGCCTGGCTCGGCGACCGAACCCGAGGTCTGTCACTCGCCCGAGGCGGTCGCGGTCACGCGGGTGCTCTACATCGACGAGCCGTCCTCGTCGCGCGATGGCGAGATCATCGAGGTCGACATCGACGTGAACTCGGCGGGCTTCACGCTCGCCACCGACGGTCGCGCGGCAGCGATCGATCTGCAGAGCGCCGCGACGCACGAGATCGGTCACGCACTCGGACTCGATCACAACTGCGGCGTCGAAGACGGCGCATGGCCGTCCGATCGTGATGGCACGCCCGTTCCGAGCTGCGAGAGCGTCACCGCGGATCTCGCGGCCGCGACGATGTATGTTCAGGTCAATCCGGGCGAGACCACGATGCGCACTCCGAAACCGAGCGACCTCTCCGGCGTCTGCGATGTCGTGGGCGGTAGCTGTGTCTCCGAAGTCACGGGCGGGTGCTCGGCCGGGGGCAGCAGTGGCCTCGTGCTCGGCTTCGCTGCGATGTTCGTGCGTCGCCGGCGCCGTCGGTGAGCTGCGTCGTCTGCGGTGATACGCGCGCGCCGAGCGAGGTCGCCGACGTGTCCTCGAACGTGCGCGCTTTTCGCGACGAGACCTTCGCCGTCTGGCGCTGCGCGGGATGCCGGTCGATCCACGCGCGCGACGAGGTCGACCTCGCGCACTACTACGCGTGCTATCCGATGCACGGCGATGGCGGCGGTGCCGCGATGCGCGCGTTCTTCGGCGTGCAGCGACGCCGATTGCGCGCGGCCGGGCTCGCCGACGGCGCGAACGTCCTCGACTACGGCTGCGGCGCCGGCGCGTTCGTTCGCTACCTCGAGACCGCTCGCGTCCAGGCGACGGGCTACGACGCGTATGCGCAGGCATTCGCAGACCGCGGTGCACTCGCCCGCAGCTACGACGCGGTCGTGGTGCAAGACGTGATCGAGCACGTCGCGGATCCGAATGCGTTGCTCGTCGAGCTCGACGCGCTCGTGCGTCCCGGCGGGCTCGTGCTGATCGGCACACCCGATGCGGATGCGATCGATCTATCCCGCGTGCGCCGGTTCACGCATGCGCTGCACGCGCCCTATCACCGCCACATCCTCCCGCGCGACGAGCTCGTGCGGCGAGGGGAGGGCGTGGGGTGGTCGCTCGTGCGCGTGTATCGCTCGCACTACGCGAACACCGCGCAGCCATTCTTGAACGCGCGGTTCGTGCATCACTACCTGCGCTCGCGCGACAACACGCTCGATGCGGCGCTCGATCCGCCGCGCCTCGGGCTGCGCTTGTTGATCGATCCGCGCACGTACGTGTTCGGTCTGTTCGGCGCGCTCGCACCACCGCGCGAGGACATCTGCGCCGTGTTTCGCAAGCCTACAGCGACAGCACCGTGACGCTGAGCCGGCCCTGGAGCTGCGGCGCCGTTCCGCTCGACACGTTCGCCACCGCTGCATTCGGATCCACCGCCGCCGCGCGCACCTCGATCTCGTGGTTGCCGGCGGACAGCGACAACGAGCGTCCGAACGACCAGTTCGCGATCGTCTGACCGATGCTCGGCGTATTCGCCGCGACGACGCGCCGCGATCCTGCTTGGTTCGAGATCGTGTTGTCCACGAACAGCGCGATGTCGACGACGGAGAACGCGGTGCCCGCCTGCGAGCACTGGATCCCACCATCGGTCTCGACCTGCACGCGCGCGTTCGCCGGAACCGTGACCGAGATCGACAGCCCGGGGACGAGCGTGAAGTTCGTCCCCGCAGTGACGGCGAGCTGACCCGTCCCGAGGACCTCGATCACCTGACCCGTGGCCGCGCTGCCTTGCGCGCCCGGCGGTCCCTGCGGCCCCGGATCGCCCTTGTCACCCTTCGCACCGTCGGTGGGCCCGCAGGCGATCAGGGCTCCGAGAAGAACGACGCGCAGACGCATGACCATGTTGTACATCTTGCGAATGCCGGCGAAGGCCACCACGCGCACGAAGAAGCCCACCGCGAAGCGGAAGCCCCCTGCGAAGAAGAAGACGAAGAAGGTCACCCTGCTCTCGGGGGACAATCCCCAGATCGCGAAGGGCGATGGCAACGCGCCCGTGAAGGCCTACATCGCCGCGATTCCGCCGGGATGGAAGCGCGATATCGCGAAGCGCATCGACGCGATCGTCGAAGCGACCGTGCCGAACGTGGCCAAGGCGGTGAAGTGGAACTCGCCGTTCTATGGCCTCGAGGGCAACGGTTGGTTCCTCAGCCTTCACATGTTCGATCGCTACGTGAAGGTCACGTTCTTCCGCGGCACGTCCCTGAAACCCGTCCCGCCCGATCCGAGCAAGCACCCCGAGGTCCGCTACGCGAACATTCACGAGGGCGCGCTCGAGGAGGCGCAGCTCGCGAGCTGGGTGAAGCAAGCCGCGTCGCTTCCCGGCGAGAAGTTGTGACTAGCGGCGCAAGGCCACTCGACGCGTACATGTTGTTCTCCCAGGTCGCGAACACCGGGACCTGCACCGCGCCCTCGGACAGCGACTTCGAGAGGTCGAGGAAGCCGTCCGCCTTCACCGACAGCTGTCGCTGGGCTTCGGTCGCGATCGTGTCGAACACGACTTCCCGGATCCCGACACACCGGTGAAGATCGTGATCGCGAGCTTGGGGATCGCGAGGTCGATGCCGCGCAGGATGTTCTCGCGCGCGCCGCGGATCTGGATGTGCGAGCTCATCGGTCGAGTGCCTCGGCGGCGGCGCCGGCGATGACCTTGACGTTCATCACGGCAAACTCGTAGTCGATGTCCGCGAGCGCGTCGGCCGTCGATTGCAGGCAGTGATAGTGCGTGTTGCGATAGTCGGCGGTGTCCGTGATGAACAGCGCCGGATAGTCGGCATCCCAGAACGGCGCGTGGTCGCTCCGGCGAAGCGCGTCGAGCGAGGTCTTGAGCGCCGCGAGCAGCGAGATGTTCACGATCGGCAAGCCGACGTCGGTCGCGACCTTCTGCATGTCCGCGACGGCCGCGGTCGCGGTCTCGTCGTTGACCACGAGTGCGAAGTCGCCGCGATAGTCGTTCGCCGCGATCTGCGCGCCCGCGTCGGGGAATACCGCTTCGAGCTGCGGATCGGTTCGCTGCGACATCGGCGCGGTGTTGCGATAGCCGATCATCTCGAATACCAGCGCGAGCACGATCGAATCGCCGGCGGCCTTCGCACGCGTGACGTACGCCTTCGAGCCGATGAGGCCGCGCTCCTCTTCATCCCAGCACGCCACGACGAGCGTTCGATCGTGGGGCTGTAGCGACAGGACGCGCGCGACCTCGAGCGTCGCTGCGACGCCGGTTCCGTTGTCGTCCGCCCCCGCGCAGTTCGCGACGCTGTCGTAGTGCGCCGATACCACGACGCGCTCCTCGGGCTTCTTCGTCCCGGCCTTGATGCCGATCACGTTGATGCCCGTCGCGTACGATTGCCGCTCGACCTGGAAGCCGAGCGCGGCGAAGCGGTCGGCGCACAGATCCTGGACCGCTTGCCAGTGCGGCGTGTTCGGGCTGCGCGGCGCGGCGATGGTGGTCAGGTCCGCTTCGTACGCAGCGCGATCGACTTGCTCGACGGGGGACGCTGCGGGATCCGAGCAACCGATGGCGGCGCTGAGCGCGCAATAGACGAGGCGTCGCATCGGCCCCGTTCTAGCACCTACGCCGCGGCGGTGGAGCCCTTCTTGCCCACGGCGAGCCAACCGATCAACGCGCCGATCATCGTCACGAGTCCCGCGCCGACCGCGACGATGGCCATGCCGATGTAGACGTCCCTTGGAATATCAGCGCCGCCCACACCCGGAGATAGCAGCGCGGCGAACACCATGATCGCGAGAAAGAAGAACGCGCCCACGCCGATCGCTCCCCCGAGCAGCGCCGCGAGCAGCGGCCGCGATCGCGCCGAGGCTCCCGCGGCGAGACCGACGAGGAGACAACAAATGGCGACGACGCCGTAGAGCGCGCCCGCTTCCCCATTCCCGATGGCGGCTCCGAAGATCGTCCCGATCACCGCGGCGCCGAACCCGGCGAGCATGATGTACACGATCCACGGCGCCGACGAGTGCGTCGACGCGCCGAACAACTTCTCCGATGCGATCGCACCGACGATGCCGCCACCCGCGCTCGCGCCCGCGGTGAGCACGAGGCCTTTGAGGCTCTCGGGCAGGAGGAGGACCGTGCGCTCGTCCTTGTCCGCGAGTGCGAGCCCGAGGACGAGGAGCGATCCGACCATCAGGATCGAGCCGAGAGCGGGCTCCATGATCGTCGTGCCTGCGCTCGCACGCGCGGCGACGAGTCCACCCAGGAACCCGCCGACCGCCATGATGGCGTAGCCCAGGTACTCGTTCTGGATGCCGAGGCGCGCCGCGACGATCGTCGTGAGGAACGTTCCGCCCGCGACGAGGAAATAGCTGAGGATGACCGACGCGAAGGAGAACCCACCCATCGGGTGATCTAACCACGGCGCCTCGACTCGGGCGTCTCGGCGCGCAATATTCGGTGGGTGACAGCCAGCTCGCAATCGCACATCCGGCACGGCAGCAAGGTCGGCCGCTTCGTGGTGGTCGGCGAGCTCGGCAGCGGTGGCATGGGCGTGGTCTACGCCGCGCACGATCGGGAGCTCGATCGCCAGGTCGCGCTCAAGGTGATGCGCATCGCGTCGGTAGAGGAAGTCGATCGCGTGCGCATGCTCCGCGAGGGGCAAGCGATGGCGCGCATCACGCACCCCAACGTCATCACGGTGTTCGAGGTCGGATCCGACGATGGCGTGGTGTTCCTCGCGCAGGAGCTCCTCGACGGTGGAACGCTGGGCGGGTGGCTCGAGAAGCCGCGTCCACAGCCGGCGATCCTCGACAAGTTCGTCGCCGCGGGACGCGGACTCGCGGCCGCACACGCGGTGGGCCTCGTCCATCGCGACTTCAAGCCCGAGAACGTCTTGCTCGGCAACGATGGTCGCGTTCGCGTCGCCGATTTCGGTCTCGCGCGCGAGGTCGGGGGCATCGATGCGGCGCTGCTCGCGACGGCGCCGGGAGGAGGACCGCCTCCACCCGATGCAGCGCTCGATGCGGACAGCGGCGCGCTGGCGCGCAACCTCACGCGCACCGGCGTGGTGATGGGGACGCCGATGTTCATGGCGCCCGAGCAGCACGAGGGCAAAGGCGCGGATGCGCGCAGCGATCAGTTCGCGTTTTGCGTGGCCCTGTATCACGCGCTGTACGGCGATTGGCCGTACGACGGCAAGACCGCGGTCGCGCTCGCCGACAACGTCATCAACGGCGTGCGCAAAGCGCCGCCCGCGTCGGCGAAGGTGCCGGCGCACCTGCGAAAGATCCTGCATCGCGGTCTCGCGACGAGTGCAACCGAGCGCTTCGCGTCGATGGACGAGCTCCTCTCGGAGCTGATGAAGCAACCGAAATCGCCGAAGACGGCGCTGATGGTGATCGCCGGGATTCTCGTCGTCGGCGCGGGAGCCGCGGCGTCGATCATGATCCTCGGCGAGAAGCCTCGTCCCGCACCTGCCGTCGAGACCCCGGCGAAGCCCGTGGTGCCGATCACGACGGAGAACCGCGATCTCGATCCGAGCGCGCTCACCGCGGCGCTCGATCTCGGTCAGCTCGACACCGCGCGCCGCAAGTTCGACGACGACGCGCTGCTGCTCCAGGATCCCGTGAAGGCCTCGAGCGCGAAGTCCGCGTCGGCGTTCATGCTCGTGCTGCGCGGCGATCTCGCGGCGGCCGATGCGAAGCTAAAGGAAGCGGAGGCGACGAAGAGCTCCGATCCGAGCGCGGTCGCGTATGCGGATCTGGCCGGTGCCTCGATCGCGTGGGCGCGCGGAGATCTGAAGACCGCGATCGATCGCGCGGGGCATTGCGTGACCACGCTCGGTACCCTCGCGCCGATCGCCGCATCGATCTGCCAGCAGATCCGTGGGGACGCGGAAGCAGATCGCGGCGATGCCGCTGCAGCGCGGCGCGCGTACGAAGCGGGCAAGGCGCTCGCCGTCACGGCCAAGGACGCGCAGCGAACCAGCGAGCTCGCGCTCGCGATCGCGCAGCTCGAGTTCGATGCGAAGCAGGACGACGTCTCGCTCGACAGCATCACGAAGCTGCAGAAGGACGCGCGACGCCGCGGCGCCGTGAGCTGCGAGGCCAACGCCGCCGTGCTCGCGTCGAGGATCCGGCTCGCGAAGGCGGATCCGCAAGGCGCGCTCGACGTGTTCGACGAGGTCGATCCCGACGTGCTGCAGTCGTATCGCACGAAGATGATCGCGAAGCTCACGCTCGGTCAGCTCTACGGCTATCGCGGCGAAGCCGACGAGGACGGCGTGGTCGGCCTCGATCGCATCGATGCGGTGATCGCGGACGCGAAGCAGCGCGGGTTCGTCGGTGTCGAGCTCGAGGCGCGACTCGCACGCGTGCTCGTCAAGCTGATCACGTCCGCTCCGGACGCGGAGAGCGAGCGCGCGTCGCTGATCGAGGTCGCCTCGGCGAAGGGCTACGCGCGCATCGCGAAGCTGGCCGCTGCGTTCAACCGCGATCCGATGCCTGCAGAGACCCCGCCGCCGCAGTGATATGGTGCCCGCCGATGGCCGACTGTCAGCTGTGCGGCGAGACTCACGCGGATGACGTTGCCGTCTGCCCGCACGCGCGCACCGGGCAACAGCACGACAAGTACACGATCGGCCCGCTGCTCGGCGTCGGCGGAATCGCCGCGGTGTACGTGGCGAAGCATCCCGTCCTCGGCACCGAAGTCGCGCTGAAGATCCTGCACAAGCGCTTCGCCAAGGATGCCGAGCTCACGGCGCGGTTCGTTCGCGAAGCTCGCGAGACCGCCGCCCTGGGCCACCCCGCGTTCGTGCGCGTTCACGATGCCGGCGTGACCACCGATGGCTGCGCGTTCATCGAGATGGATCGCCTGACCGGCACCGAGCTGTACAGCCTGCGCAAACAGCAAGGCCCGTTCCCCCCGGAGCGCGTGATCCACCTCGCGATCGGGGTCCTCGACGCGCTCGCCGCATTGCACGCGCGTGGCGTGGTCCATCGCGATCTCAAGTCGCAGAACATCTACGTGTCGCCATCGCCCAACGGCGAGCAGGTGAAGCTCCTCGATCTCGGCTTCGCGAAGGTCGAAGACAACCTCCAGCTCACGTCCAAGGAGCACATCCTCGGCACGCCGCTCTACATCAGCCCCGAGCAGTATCTCGACCCGAGCGCCGTCGATGGTCGCGCGGATCTGTTCTCGCTCGGCATCATGATGTTCGAGCTGCTCGTCGGTGATTGGCCGTACGAGTGGACCACGAAGCGCGATCTGCTCGGCAAGGTGATGAAGGGCGATCTCGAGCGGAATCCGAAGAATCGTCGCGACGACGTGCCCGCCTGGCTCGACGACATCGTCGCCAAAGCGCTCGCGCGCCAACGCGAGGATCGCTTCGAGTCCGCGCTCGCGATGAAGGCCGCGCTCGAAGCCGGCGCACCTCCCGAGAAGCCGGGCCTACTGAGCCGACTGTTCGGCTGAAGGAGCAGCGATGTTCGCGACCTCGAGCGACGGCACGCAGATCCACTACGAAGTCACCGGGGATACCGAGACGGCGCTCGTGTTCATCCATGGCTGGATGGGGAACGTGCGCTGGTGGGACGCGCAGCGCGACGCGTTCGCGACCACCCATCGTGTCGTCGCACTCGATCTCGCAGGGCACGGGCGATCGGGTTCGCGCCCCGAGGGGTCCGCCGAGGCCTATGCGAACGACATCGTGGCGGTCGTGAACGTGATCGATGCACCGCGCGTCGTCCTCGTCGCGCATTCGATGAGCGGTGCGTACGCGGTGGCCGCGGCCCCCACGATCGATCGACTGCAGCGGCTGATCGTCGTCGACACGTTGAAGAACCTCGATGCCATTCCATCGCTCGAGCAAACAGCGCCGCTGTTCGCGGCCTATCGTGCGGACTTCGCGAATGCGGTCGCGAACGTGTTGCCCGGCTATCTGTTCACGCCGCAAACGCCGCCCGCGATCGTCGAGCGACTGACCCGCGAGTTCCTGACCGTGTCGGGGGACTACGCGTGCAGGCTCCTCGAGCCGCTGTATCGCTTCGATGTGCGCACGGCCGCACGCCACGTCCGGGTTCCCGTTCGCGGAATCGGCACCGGCGCGGATCTCAGCGGTATCGCGGTCAACCGGATGTACTTCGCGGACTACGCCTACGTGTCGATCGGCGACTTCGGTCACTACCCGATGCTCGAAGCACCGGCGCTATTCGACGCGGCGCTACGCGCGCAGCTCTAGCTACTTCCGGCACGGATCGATCACGAGCTGCTTCTTCACCACGCCGGTCGTCGCGTCGAGGATGATCGCGTTCCACGGCGACGCTTGCGCGATGGCGACCACACCGCCGGCTCCGGCGATGATCGATGGCGTGGAGAGTGTGATCGGCGTACGCCACACCAGCGTCGGCTTGGCCGGCGTGCTCACGTCGTATGCCTCGAACGCTTTCAGGTCCGGGCGATACGCGACGAAGTGCGCGTCGTCGATCACCGCCGATCGCATGTCGTCGAATGCACCGGTGATGCGAGCGAGCTGCTTCCCGCTCGACACGTCGCGCACGATCCACGACGACGCGATGCCCGTGTCCTCGTCGCGCGTGCACAGCGCGAGGCTCGTGCGTCCGATCACGAGCTCGGGACGCTCGTCGCAGCCTCGCGCGGGCTTCCACGTCGCGAGTCGCTTTCCCGTGCCGTCGAACCCGACGACGAGATCCTCCGATGGATCTTTGCTTTCGTCGGTAAACGACATGACGAAGAAGCGGCCCTTTGGATCGAGCGCGGCGGCCGCGTAGCCGCGCAGCTTCGCGAGCTCCGCATCGAGCTCGAACTCGACGCAATCGCGTGCGGTGGTGTCGTCGTGGTCGCGACAGATCGAGCCGCCGTCGTCACCGAGAAACCACGTGCGATCGCGGCGCGGGCGCGGCGTGGTGCCCGCGGACGTGACGGTGCCATCGGACGCGAGGACATGCTCGGGTCCGTACTGCGGAGCCTTCGAGCCGAGCGTGCTCTGCGGAGCGATCTCGATGGTGCCGTCCTCGAGGGCCTGCAGGTGCGAAGGCCAGATCTCGTACGGACATCCGGCGAACGCCGGAGCATCGTCGACGATCGGTGCCTGCGGCGCCGGCGGCAGATCGGTCGGCGCATCCTTCTTGCTACAGGCAACGAGTGCGAAGAGTGCCACGGCGCGCATGAGGGTCCGGACGGACCGGATCCCCCGACCATCGCAGCTAGTCGAGCTGTGCGGGCAGGTCGCAGCCACGGAAATACGAACGTGATCACGTCGGTGACGCGAACGTCCACGAACCGCAGGAGCTGGCGCTAACGTCGAGGCATGCCACCTACGCCGGCGCAGGTCCTCGAGAGCGTCTTCACCTCCGTAAATCCCGTCACGGGGTCGCACCCGCCGCCCGCGATGGCATGGGTCGTGTTCGCGAATGGAACGTGCTTCTACACGGCGCCGACCGACGAGCTGCCCGCGACCTCGACGCGCGTTGAGGTCGAAGCGGCAGGCAAGGCCGCGCTGCGCGAGCTCGGCCCGGTGCATGTGGGATCGCCGTCCGCGGACTTCAACCCCGTGCGCCTCGACGGGTGGTTTCCCGACGAGCCCGTCTGGTTCGTCACGTTCGATCACCCCGCGATCGCGACGATCGTCGTCCACGAAGGCAGCGACCTCGCGATCGGATTGCGCGGACGATCGCTGCGTGAAGCCGATCACGACGAGCAACGCGTGGTGCTCGTGCGCCGCTTCGACGGAGCGACATCGTAGCTGCGCGCGACGTGGCGGATGTGCTCAGCTACGGTCCATGACCGACTGGAATCTCCCGTGGACCGCAGGCTGTCGCTGCGACCGGCTGCGCATGCGGATCAGTGAAGCTCCGATCGTGACCATGGCTTGCCACTGCGCGGGCTGTCAGCGGATGTCGGCGAGCGCGTTCTCGCTCAGCATCCTCGTGCCGTCGAGTGGGTTCGAGGTGACACAGGGCGATGCCGTGATCGGCGGACTGCACGGACCCGCACGCCACTATCACTGCGAGTACTGCAAGACCTGGGCGTTCACGCGTCCCGAGGGGATGGATGGCTTCGTCAACGTGCGAGCGACGATGCTCGACGATCACGCGTGGTATGCGCCGTTCGTCGAGACGAGCCGCGCCGAGGGCTTTCCGTGGGCGACGACCGGCGCGCCGCACAGCTTCCCGAATATTCCGCCGCCCGAAGCGTTCGGACCGATCGTCGCGGACTTCCAGCAACGCGGTCCGCGGCCACCACGCCCCTAGGCCGCGCGGATGCTCGCGCCACCGTCCGGATCGTTCGTGTAGCCGCGCCACATCTCGCGGAACAGCGGCTGGCGCTCGAGCAATTCGTCGAGCGTGCCCACGTCGACGACACGTCCTGCATCGAGGAACACGATCGTGTCGAACCGCGGCAACAGGTGGAGGCGATGGATCGCCGAGACCACGCAGGCATCGCCGAGCGCCGCGAGCACGCCGTCGTAGATGCGGCCTTCGGTGATCGGATCGATGCTGCTCGTCGGCTCGTCGAGGAACACGAGCGTCGAGCCAGTGGCAGCGAGCAGGCCGCGCGCGAGTGCGATGCGCTGGCGCTGCCCACCCGAGAGGTTCGCGCCGCGTTCGGAGATCTCCTCGTCGAGGCCGCGAGGCAGGGCGGCGAGCACGGGCGCGAGACACGCGAGCTCGCACACGCGCGCGAGGTCGTCGTCGGTGCGCGGCACTCCGAGCGTGAGGTTCGCGCGCACGTCGGCATCGAAGATCTCGGGCTCCTGCGGGACGAGCACGGCGAGCGAGGACAGATCGACGAGCTCGGTCGCGCTGCCATCGATCGTGATGCGAATGCGATCGGCGGGGTAGAGACCCGCGAGCATGCGTAGCAGCGTGCTCTTGCCTGCGCCGCTTCCACCGACGACGGCCACCCGCGAACCGCGACGCAGCTCGAGCGCGACGCCGTCGAGTCCGCGCGCGCCGTTGGGATGCACGAGCGTCGCGCCCTCGACGCGGATCGCTTGCCACGTCGTCGGGGCCTCGGCGGAGGGGACGGTTAGCGCCGCGTCGAGGATCGGATCCGCGGACGCGATGTCCGCTTGACGCTTCACGAGGTCGGTCCACGTGCCCGCCATCGAGCTGACGACCACGCCGACCTGCTGCGCGTACTGGTGCACCATGACGGCGGTGCCGACGAGGATCGCGCCGGTGTCCCGATACGCGAGCCACGCGTACAGCGCGACGAGGCCGACGCGCATCGTGTTGTTGAGGAGGTCGATCGCGGCCCACTTGCCTTCGTTGACGAGGAAGATGCGGCGCAGTGGCCGTGACACGTCGAGGTGGCGGAGCTGTGCGAGCGCGCGCAGCGGCGCCTGCAAGCGCAGCGTGAGCACGGTGCCGATGTTGCCGACGCTATCGACGACAGTCGCGGTGTACTTGCGCTCGGCGGCATTCTCCTCGCGCGATAGCCGCATCATCGTGCGATCGAAGCGCAGCAAGATGATCGCGATGAGACCGTAACCGACGAGCGCCGACAGGCCGGTGATCGCCGAGATCGCGACGAGCGCGACGATCGGGCCGATGATGCTGACCAGGTTCTGCAGATGGATGAACTGGCTCTGCGCGAATTGGAACAGCGCGCTCGTCGTGCTCTGCAGTCGATGCAGCGTCTCGCCGCTGTGATGCTTCTCGTGCCAGCGCAGCGGCAACGCGAGCAAGCGCGCGAACAGATGATCGGACAGCCGCTCGCGCGCGTAGAGCGCGACGCGCCGCTCGAGCACGCGACCTGGACCGTGCAGCGCCCATGCGGCGAACACCACGCCGAGGATGCCGAGCATGTAGCCGCCTGCGCGCGGGATGCCGTCGGTCGCTTGCTGTTGCAGCGCGTTGACGGCGGCGCCGAATAACCACGGGATCGCGAGTCGGATGGTCTGCGCGCCGGCGATCAGCGCGAGCGCCAGCACGAGATGCCGTCGCATCCCGCGTGAGTGTGTCCACAGCACGGAATACAGACGGCGAAGCCCGCCACCACCGGACATGCACCACCAGCGTAGCGCAGATCAGCGGATCGCGTGCTACCGCCGGGCGATGCGGCGCACACGCGGCTGCGCGCGAGCTGGTCTAGTTGCTGCTCTGCTGGTCGCGCTTCAGCGTCGCATCGAGGCCGCGTGCGAGCTCGGCGCGCTCCGCATCGGTGAGCTGCGCTTCGGGGTGCGCGACCATGTACTTCGACGGCGGCATGTTGCCGTCGAGCGTGCGCTTCCCGGAGTACCCCGCGAGCGCGTAGGTGCGATTCCACTCGGAGAAGTTCACGACCTCGCGCGCGACATCGACGTCGAACTGCACGGCCCACGACATCGGCGCGACGCTCGCGTACCAAGGCCAGCGCGTGTGGTTCGAGTGGCAGTCGAAGCAGGCTCGGACTGCGAGCTCGCGCGTGCGCGGGGAGTCCCATTCCGGCTCCGCGATGGTCGGCGGATTCGAGTGGGTCCGGCCGTACGGGATGAGCTGCATGACGGCGAAGATGCCGACCAAACCGCCGAGCACGACCGCGAGGGTCTTCAAGGTGCGCCGCGTTCGGTTGTTCATGGTGCCCATATTGATGCTTCGCGCCGAGATTCGAATGGTGCCACGTTGCCGCAGGGGCCGAGAAACCGACGATCTGCGGCAACCTAGCCACGGCTAAACGGATGTTCAGTGTCAGGGTGGAGAGGTAGCTTCGCAGCCGTCGCCGATGCTCTCGCCGCGGATCTGTTGCCTCGATCTGGACACCTTCTTCGTGTCGGTGGAGCGCTTGCTCGATCCCTCGTTGAACGGTCGAGCGGTGATCGTCGGCGGCCATCGCAACGGTCGAGGCGTCGTCACCTCGGCCAGCTACGAAGCGCGCGCGATGGGCGTTCGGTCCGGCATGTCGGTCCGCGAAGCGTCCGAGAAAGCGTCCGCGGACGCGGTGTTCTTGCCCGGGCACCACGACCTCTACATGGACTACTCGCGAAAGGCGCGCGAGATCGTCGAGCGGTTCAGTCCGATCGTGATCGCCGCGAGCATCGACGAGCACTACATCGATTTCCGCGGCTGCGAGCGGTTGTACCGCGTGGCCGGTGACGTCGATGACGACGCCACGATCGAGCGCGTCGTCCGCGAGTGCACGGCCACGATCGCGCGCGAGCTCGGCTTGCCATCGAGCGCGGGCATCGCGACGACCAAGCCCATGGCCAAGGTCGCGAGCAACCTCGCGAAGCCTGCGGGCGTGATGATGGTGCGCGCGGGCACGGAGGCCGAGACGCTCGCGCCGCTGCCGGTGCGCAAGCTGCCGGGCATCGGGCCGGTCGCCGAGACCAAGCTGAACGGGCTCGGCATCCTCACGCTCGCGCAAGTCGTCGACGCGCCCGATGCGCTCCTGCGGCCGATCTTCGGTGCGTACACGCGAGGCATACGGCTCGCGGCGCGCGGGGAAGGCAACGACGAGCTCGGTCGCGAGCGGCCCGCGTTTCGCGAGCACGATCCCGAAGGTGTCGTCGCCGGCACGATCTCGAACGAGCGCACGTTCGCGGAGACCACCGCGGAGACGGCGAGCGCGATCCTGTCGGGGCTGTGCGAGCGCGTGTGCTCGCGAGCGCGGCGGCGCGGCGTGCTCGCGGGACAGGTCACGCTGAAGCTGCGCTACACCGACTTCCAGACGCTGTCGCGCGGGAAGACCATCACGCCGACGAACGACGAGTTCGAGCTCCATCGCATCGTGCTCGATCTCTATCGCGAGACTCGCACGCGGCCGCTCGCGATCCGCTTGCTCGGCGTGGCCGTCGCGAAGCTACGCCTCGATAGCGTGCAGCTCCCGCTGTTCGAGCATGGCGAGCGGCGAGTCAAAGCCGTGGATCGCGTGCGCGACAAGTTCGGCTACGACGCCGTACATCTCGCGACCACGCTCGCTCGCCGCAGGCGATAATGGGGCGTGCTCGGGACGCTGGTCGCATCGAGTGTGCTGTGGCTGCTCGTCACGGTGGCGCTCGTTCGCGTCGCGTGGATGCAGCGCAAGAGCACGCGCGCCGCCGCGACGCTCCGCGACTACGAACGCCGTGCAAAGGAAGCGGCGACCGAGGTGTCGATCGTCGGTGTTCGTCTCGGTGCGGGCCGCCGCACGTTTCACGCGATCGAGCTCGAGAGCAGCGGGTTCGAGCTGCGCGGTCGCGACGGCTCGACGGTGCCGGTCGCGCAAGGAGTGCGGGTGACTCTGTACTGCGACGCGGCGCGGATCGA
>Ga0154020_10001296_pt1 | contig 30986 bp, 24 predicted proteins | sample Klosneuvirus_201_FD_109709 | JGI IMG/M metagenome (GOLD analysis project Ga0154020, IMG submission 109709) | Active sludge microbial communities from wastewater, Klosterneuburg, Austria - Klosneuvirus_20160825_MG | ecosystem: Engineered > WWTP > Aerobic digester > Activated sludge | place...
CAGCCGGCAGTTCTCGAGCACGGTGAAGCCGGCAAAGATGGTGTTGCGCTGGTAGCTGCGGCCGAGGCCGGCGCGAGCACGCCGGGCCTGTGGCCAGGCAGTGACGTCCTGCCCCAGCAGTTCCACCCGGCCGGCCGAGGGCGGGAACTCTCCCGACAGGATGTTGATCAGTGTGGACTTGCCCGCGCCGTTGGTGCCGATCACGGCGTGCACGCTGCCGCGCTCGAGCGCAATCGAGACGCGATCCACAGCCACCAGGCCGCCCCAGCGGCGGGTGATGTCCTGGCCGCGCAGCAGTACGTCAGGCGTCGTCATCGCTGCGCTCCTGTCCGCCTGCCACGCCGCGCGAGCCGTCATTGCGACCCACCAGGCGGTCACGCACCTGCGAGGGCACATCCACCAGCCCGCGCGGCAGCAGTGCCACGCTCAAGATGATCGTCAGCCCCAGCCCCAGGTGCCAGTGCTTGGCATGGCGGCCGAAGATCGCCTCGCTCTGGAAAAACTCCTGCAGCAGCGCGAAGGCAAACGCCCCGATGAGCGCGCCGCGCAGGTGTCCCAGGCCGCCCAGGATGATCATGACGAGTACCGCACCCGACAGATGCCAGGCCAGCAACTCGGGGTTGACGAAGCCGTCCTTCACCGCGAACAGGAAGCCCGCGAGGCCGGCCAACGCGCCCGAGATCACGAAGGCTGCGAGCTTGTAGGGATACGTGGAGAAGCCGGTGGCGCGCATGCGTTGTTCATTGGCCTTGATTCCCGCCAGCGCGCGCCCAAACCGCGATCGCAGCAGCAGCGCCAGGAACGCAAACACCGCCAGCAGGCATGCCCAGGTGAAGCCGTACATCACCAGCGGGCGGTCCAGGTCGATCAGCGCGCCCAGCACCGGCTTGGCGGTGAGATAGATGCCATCGGTGCCGCCGCCCAGCGGCGTGTCGTGCACCACGTAGTAGGCCATCTGCGCGAAGGCCAGCGTCACCATGATGAAGTACACGCCCTGCGTTCGCAGCGACAGCGCGCCGACGGCCAGCGCGAACAGCGCCGCTGCGCCCATGCACACGGGCAGCAGCCACAGCAGCGAGGCGGGCTCCGACGCTGGCGACAGCAGCACCACCGCGTAGGCACCGATGCCGAAGAACGCGGCCTGGCCGAAGCACACCAGCCCGGTGGCCCCCACCAGCAGTTCGAGGCTGAGCGCGAACAGGGCGTAGACCATGATCTTGGTGACGAGGTCGACGCCGAAGGACCCGGCCACCATCGGCACCAGGGCCAGCGCGGCAAAGCTGGCCAGCACGAAGTGCCGCTTGTCGGGATGCAGGAGTTTCATCGGGGAAGGGGGGACTACTGCCGCGTCGGCCTCAGCCTGCCTTGAACAGGCCGCTGGGCTTCCACAGCAGGATCAGCGCCATCAGCACGTACACCAGCACGCCGGCGGCCTGCGGCAGCAGAACCGTGCCGAAGGTGTCGACCACGCCGATGAGCAGTGCGGCCAGCAGCGCGCCGCGGATGGACCCGATGCCGCCGATCACCACCACCACGAAGCAGATGATCAGCACCGAGTTGCCCATTCCCGGATAGACCGAGGACACCGGCGCGGCCACCATGCCAGCCAGCACTGCAATGGCCACGCCTGCGGCGAACACCACACGGTAGAGGAACTGGATGTCGATCCCCAGCGACTGCACCATCTCGCGGTTGGTGCTGCCGGCGCGGATCATCATGCCCAGGCGCGTGCGCGTGAACACCAGGTACATGCCCAGCGCCAGCGCCAGGCACACGCCCGAGATGAAGAGGCGGTAGACCGGGTAGGTCATCACCTCGCCCAGCGCGATGGTGCCGGCGAGGATGGGCGGTGCCGCCACGCCGTGCACATCGTCACCCACGAGCAGGCTGCGCAGTTCCTCGAAGACCAGGATCAGACCGTAGGTCATCAACACCTGCTGCAGGTGCTCGCGCTCGTAGAGGAAGCTGAAGAACGCCCACTCCAGCACATAGCCCAGCAGCACCGACAGCACCAGACCTACGCCCATCGTGGAGAAGAAGCCGCCGCCAAAGGTGGCCGCCACCACCGGCGCCAGAGCATAGGCCATATAGGCGCCGATCATGTAGAAGCTGCCGTGCGCCAGGTTGATCACGCCCATGATGCCGAAAATGAGCGTCAGCCCCGAGGCCACGAGGAACAGCAGCAGCCCGTACTGCAACGAGTTCAGGCACTGGATGAGGAAGGTGGCGAAGTCCATGGTGGTCGAAGTACGCTGGCCCGTTGGCGGCTTGTCCCTTTGGGACGGGTCGCCAACGGCGGCCAGGGACGATCAGGCCCGGCCTGTGCGTGAGGCGCACGGGTCCCCCGGGCGCCTCGCGTGCCCCCTTTCGGGGGGCGCCGTCAGGCGGCGGGGGCCGTCACATTCTGCAGCCGCGGGCCGGATCGGCCAGTGCCTTGCTGGCCACGCCGATCACCTTGTTTTCCTTGTCGCCGACCTGCCGCAGGTAGATGTCCTGCACCGGGTTGTGGCTTTTGCTCAGCATGAATGCACCGCGCGGGCTGTCGATGCGCGCCTTGCGGATGCCCTCGGTGAACTCGGCCTTCTTCGTGACGTCGCCCTTGGCGGCGACCAGGCCGGCGGCCAGCATCTGCGCGGCGTCATAGCCTTGCACCGCATAAACATCGGGCTGCAGCTTGTAGGCCTTGGCATAGGCCAGGCGGAAGGCGTTGTCGCGCGGCGTGCCCAGGCTGTCGCCGTAGTGCAGCGTGGTCAATAGACCTTCTGCGTCGGCGCCTTGTGCGTTGAGGGTGCCATCGGTCAAGAAGCCGGCGCCATACAGCGGGATGGACTTCTTCAGGCCGGCGGCGGCATAGTCCTTGACGAACTTGACCGCACCGCCTCCGGCAAAGAAGGTGTACACGGCATCGGGCTTGAGGGCCGCGATCTCGGTGAGAAGGGCCTGGAACTCGACGTTCGGGAATGGCAGGCTGAGCTCCTTCACGACCTTGCCGCCCGCCTTCTGGAAAGCCTCCTTGAAGCCACCAACGGATTCGTCACCGGCGGCGTATTTCCACGTGATCGTGACGGCGTTCTTGTGCCCCTTCTTGGCCATGACTTCGCCCATGGCGTAGCCGGGCTGCCAGTTGCTGAACGAACTGCGGAAGATGTTGGGCGAGCACATCGGCCCAGTTACTGCGTCGGCGCCGGCGTTGGGCACGATGAGCAGCGTGCCCGTGTCCTTGGCCACTTTGGCCATGGCCATGGCCACTCCGGAATGCACGGTACCCACCAGCACGTCGACGTTGTCGCGCTTGACCAGCTTGTTGACGTTGTCGGTGGCCTTGGCGGGGTTCGACTCGTCATCCACCTTCACGAACTCGATCTCGCGACCGCCCAGCTTGCCACCCTGCTCGGTGATGTAAAGGCGAAAACCGTTCTCGATGGCCGTGCCCAGCGCGGCGAAGGTGCCGGTGTAGGGCAGCATCAAGCCCACCTTGATCTTGCCGCTGCCTTGGGCGGCAGCCGGCAGTGCAATCGCGGTCATGGCAGCGGCAGCGCAGGCCGCCAGGGCGAGGTTGCGGATCTTCATGGTTGTCTCCTGGTTGTGCGGGGGGACCGGTTGGGGGCTGGGTTTGGTTCCGACTCTAAAGTATCCCGACGAATTCCCGCACCGCGGAAATCACCGCCTCGGGTTGATCCCGGTGGGGCGAGTGGGCGCAGGCGGGCAGTTCGAGCAGCCGGGTATGGGGCACGACTCGGGCAATGCCGCGGATCTGCTCGAGCGTGCCGTACGCGTCATCGAGGCCCTGGATGGCCAGCAGCGGGCACGCGATGGTTCCGATTTCCTCGCGGATCGACCATAGGCGAAACGGCGGATGCAGCCAGATGTCGTTCCAGCCCCAGAAGGCCGAGTCGGGGTCGTCGTGATAGCGCGACAGGCGCTGGCGCAGATCCGAGCGGAGGTACGCTTCGCGCGCCTGAGCGATGCTCTCCACCGACAGGTCTTCGACCATGATGTGTGGCGCGAGCACCACGGCGCCGGCCAGTGCCTGCGGGTAGCGAGCGGCGTACAGCAGGGCGATGGAGGCACCGTCGCTGTGGCCGAACAGCCAGGGGCGACTGCGCTCGGAGTCGATGTCGAGCGCGCGCAGCAGGGCCGGCAGCACTTCGTGCGCCTGGCGATGCATGAAGTCCAGGCCCCAGGCCTCCTCGGCGGCGCGCGGCGTGGAGGCACCGTAGCCGGGGCGCGAATAGACCAGGCCGCGCCAGCCCAATGCATCGCACAGGTGCAGGGGGAAGCGCTTCCACATCGCGAGCGAACCCAGGCCCTCGTGCAGGAACACCATCAGCGGGGCCTGCGTGCGCTCCGGTGCCAGCCAGGCGTATTCGATGCGCACCGCGCGGCCGCGCCATTCAATGGTGGCGGTCGCGCCGCGCGGCGACCCAGGTGGTGGTGTCGCGCCAGATCCAGAGCCGAACGGGGCGATTTCGTGCATCAGCAGTGCGGTTGCGCGGTCTTGTCGGTCAGGAACCTGATGCCGCCGCCTCGCGTTCGCGCAGTCGGAAGCGCTGGATCTTGCCAGTGGCCGTCTTGGGCAGTTCGGCCACGAACTCGATGGCTCGGGGGTACTTGTAGGGCGCGAGGCGATCCTTCACGAAGGCCTTGAGGTCGGCCTCGCTTGCCTGCTGCCCGGTTTTGAGCACGACGAAGGCTTTGGTCTTGGTCAGGCCCTCGGCATCGATCACGCCGATGACCGCTGCCTCCAGCACTGCCGGGTGCTGCACCAGCGTGGCCTCCACCTCGAACGGGCTGACGTAGATGCCGCTCACCTTGAGCATGTCGTCGCTGCGGCCGCCGTAGGTGTAGGTGCCGTCGGCGTTGCGGATGTACTTGTCGCCGCTCTTGGTCCAGCCGCCCTGGAAGGTCTCGCGCGTCTTGGTGCGGTTGCCCCAGTACATCATGGCCGCCGATGGGCCCTGGATGAACAGGTCGCCCGGTTCGCCGTCCGTCACGGGTGCGCCGTCCTCGCCGCGCAGTTCGATGGTGTAGCCCGGCACCGGCCAGCCGGTGGTGCCGTAGCGCACCTGGTCCGGGCGGTTGGACAGGAAGATGTGCAGCATCTCGGTGGAGCCGATGCCATCGACGATGTCCACGCCGAAGTGGCGCTTGAAGCGCTCGCCCAGTTCGGCCGGCAGGGCCTCGCCAGCGGAGGACACCAGGCGCATCGCCACCTCGGTGCGCGCGGGCAGTGCCGGGCTGGCGAGCATGCCGGCAAAGCCCGTGGGTGCGCCGTAGAACACCGTGGGCTTCACGCCGCCGACCCCGCCCTTCCAGCGTTTGAAAGTGGCGTCCGGCGTGGGCCGTTCGGCCATGAGCAAGGTGGTGGCGCCCACGCTCATCGGGAACGACAGCGCGTTGCCCAGGCCGTAGGCGAAGAACAACTTGGCAGCGGAGAAGCACACGTCGGCTTCGGTCAGCCCGAGCACCGCCTTGCCGTAGAGCTCGGCCGTCCAGTAGGGATTGGCGTGCGAATGCACGGTGCCCTTGGGGCGGCCGGTGGAGCCCGACGAGTAGAGCCAGAAACCGGGATCGTCGGACCCGGTATTGGCGGGCTTTGCCAGGGGTGCCTGCGCGGCCAGGAACGATTCGAACTCGACCTCGGCCGGATGCAGCGGTGCCGCGGGGCGCGAAACGACCACCTTCTGCACCTCATGATCGGACTTGGTCATCGCCAAGGTCAGCGTGGGCAACAGCCCGCCACCCACCAGCACCGCCTGGGCGCGCGAGTGCTCGAGCATGTAGGCATAGTCGTCGGCGGTGAGCAGCGTGTTGACGGCCACCGGAACCAGGCCGGCATACATGGCGCCCAGGAAGGCGACCGGCCAGTCGTTGCAGTCGGGCATCAGCAGCAGTACGCGTTCTTCGCGCCGAATGCCCAGGGCGCGCAAGGCCGCTGCGGTGCGGCGCACGCGCTCGTCGAGCGCGCCGTAGCTCAGTGTGCCCTCGTCATCGACGAACGCCGCCTTGCCGGGGCGTCCGGCGTTGGCTTGCAGCAGGTGCTGGGCAAAGTTGAAATGTTCGCCGGGGGCCTGGACGTTCGGTTCGGAGCTCATGGCGGGTGTCCTGTCAGGTAGGTCGAACAATCGGTGGGCGCGGGTTCAGGCCGTCCGGGCCAGCGCACCCAGCACGGCGGTGCTGGCTTGCACCGCGCAGCGCCGATGGTAGAACCCCAAGGCACGCATGCCACCCAGTTCTTCCCCACCGCCGGCGCGTCCCGGGCCGCCATGCAGCGACTGCGGCATGACATTGCCGTGGCCGGTGTGCGAGGCCGCCACATCGGGCGAGATCACATGCACGCGGCCGTGGCTGTCGGCCAGATCGAGAGCGGTTGCAGTCAGTGCGTGGGCATCGCTGCCGTACAGCGAGGCCACCAGCGAGCCCTGGCCGCGGCGCACCAGCGCCAGTGCGTGCGCGGTGTCGCGGTAGGGCAGCAGGGTGGCCACGGGCCCGAAGACCTCGGTGTCGTGCACCAGCGCCGCAGTGTCTGCATTGCGTGCACCGAGCAGCGTAGGGCCGATGCAGCAGGCCACGGCCGGGTCGGCATCGATGAGTGCGTGCCGGGCGCCGTCATGCAGGGTATCGGTGTGTGCCTGCAGCGCAGCCACGCCCTCGCGCACCGCTGCGAGCTGCGCGCGGCTGACCAGCGCCCCCATGCGCACGCTCTCATTGCGTGGGTTGCCCACGGTGGTGCGCACCAGGCGTGCGCCGATCGCTTCGGCGGCGGCTTCGTACATCGCCTCGGGCACGAAGACGCGGCGGATGGCGGTGCACTTCTGGCCGCTCTTGACGGTCATTTCGCGTGCCACTTCCTTGGCCAGCAGCTCGAATGCCTCGCTGCCGGGCGCGTCGCCTGGCAGCAGCAGCGCCGAGTTGATGCTGTCGGCCTCGATGTTGACGCGCACCGCGCGTTGCACCACCGCGGCATGCGAGCGGATCAGCGCGGCAGTGTCGGCCGAGCCGGTGAACGAAACCACGTCGAAGGGCTGGATCTGGTCGAGCAGCCCGGCCGAGCTGCCGCAGATGACCGACAGCGCCCCGGGCGGCAGCACGCCGGCATCGACGACATCGCGCACCATCTGCTGCGTGAGCCACGCCGTGGCCGTGGCTGGCTTGACGATGACCGGCACGCCCGACAGCAGCGCCGGCGCGGCCTTCTCCCACAGGCCCCAGCTCGGGAAGTTGAAGGCGTTGATGAACAGCGCCAGGCCGCGCGTGGGCACGAGCACGTGCTGCGACTGGAACAGCGCGTCCTTTCCCAGGCGTATGGGCTCGCCATCGGTGAGGAAGCGGCGCTCGCCCAGCCCTTCGCCCAACTTGGCGTAGGTGCCCAGGGTGTAGATGCCGCCGTCGATGTCGACAGCTGAATCGCCTTTGACGGTGCCACTGTTGGCGGTGGCGATCTCGTAGTAGGCGTCGCGCCGGGCCTGCAGCACTTTGCCCGCTGCGGCCAGGATGGCGGCGCGCTGGCCGTAGGTGAGCGCACGCAGCGCGGCGCCGCCGACTTCGCGGGCGTGGGCGAACCCCGCGGCGAGATCGAGCCCGGTGGCGTCGACGCGCACGAGTTCGTTGCCGAGCACGGGGTCGTAAAGCGCAGTGCCCGCGGCGGTGCCGGCTTGCCAGCGGCCGCCGAGATGGTTCAGGAGAAGTTCGGTCATCGTGAGGGGGGTCATCCCGGCCAGGCAGGCTTGCACCCGGACGGAAGATGAATTATTGTGCTTGTAGCGAAGATAGATTTTCTTGACGTTGATGTCAAGCAATATATTGCATATGAGCGGGATAACACCGATGATGCTGGAGCCGGGGGCGAGGCTGGCAGGCGACGATGGCGGCGAAAGCGAGGGCAAGAACCCCTTTCTGGTGGCGCTGGGCGAACGCGTGCGGGCGCTGCGCGCGCGTCGCGGCATGACGCGCAAAGCGGTGGCGGTGGCGGCCGACGTTTCAGAGCGCCACCTGGCCAACCTGGAGTACGGCACCGGCAACGCCTCGATCCTGGTGCTGCTGCAGGTGGCGGGCGCGCTGCAATGCTCGCTGGCCGAGTTGCTGGGCGACATCACCACCAGTTCGCCGGAGTGGCTGCTCATCCGCGAGTTGCTCGAGAAGCGCGACGAGGCCACGCTGCGCCGGGTGCGAGTGGCGGTGGGTCAACTGCTGGGCACCGGCGGCGCGCATGGCGAGGGCCCGGTGCCGCGCAGCTCGCGTGTGGCGCTCATCGGGCTGCGCGGGGCCGGCAAGTCCACGCTCGGGCAGATGCTGGGCGAGGATCTCGACTTCCCGTTCATCGAGCTGAGCCGCGAAATCGAGAAGTTCGCCGGTTGCGGGATCTCGGAAATCCAGGCGCTGTACGGTCAGAACGCCTACCGACGCTACGAACGGCGCGCGCTGGAGGAGGCGATCCAGATCTACCCCGATGCAGTGATCGCGATTCCCGGAGGCCTGGTGTCGGACCCGGCCACCTTCAACCTGCTGCTGGCGCACTGCACCACGGTGTGGCTGCGCGCCAGCCCTGAAGACCACATGCGTCGCGTGACCGCCCAGGGCGACCTGCGGCCCATCGCGGCCAGCCGCGAGGCCATGGAAGACCTTCGCGGCATCCTGGCCGGCCGTGCTGCGTTCTACTCCAAGGCCGAGTTCCAGCTCGACACCAGTGCGCAACCGCTGGCGCCCACCTTCCAGGCCCTGCGCGCGATGGTGCGCCAGGCCCTCAGTCTGTCGGTGTGATCCAGATTGCATGCACAAAAGTGCTTGACACTGCCTAGATATGCACTATTATGCCTCTATCCAATCTGGATCAATGCACTATTGTGCTTTAGCTCTGAAGGAGTAGACCCCATGAGCACCGCGTCCCCTGCCGACCCCGCCCCGAATGTCGACTACCGTACTGAGCCATCGCATTACCGCCACTGGAAGCTGCGGTTCGAGGGCCCGGTGGCCACGCTGCTGGCTGATTTCGACGAAAACGGCGGCATCCGCCCCGGCTACAAGCTCAAGCTCAACAGCTACGACCTGGGCGTCGACATCGAGCTGCATGACGCCCTGAACCGCATCCGCTTCGAGCACCCCGAAGTGCGCACGGTGGTGCTCACAAGCGCGCGCGACAAGGTGTTCTGCTCGGGCGCCAACATCTTCATGCTGGGGGTCTCCAGCCACGCGTGGAAGGTGAACTTCTGCAAGTTCACCAACGAGACGCGCAACGGCATCGAGGATACGTCGCGCCACTCTGGCCTGAAATTCATCGCGGCGGTCAATGGTTCGTGCGCTGGTGGTGGCTACGAAGTGGCGCTGGCCTGCGACGAGATCATCCTGGTGGACGACCGCTCCAGCGCCGTGAGCCTGCCCGAGGTGCCGCTGCTGGGCGTGCTGCCGGGCACCGGCGGGCTGACGCGCGTCACCGACAAGCGCCATGTGCGCCACGACCTGGCGGACATCTTCTGCACCACCACCGAGGGCGTGCGCGGCCAGAAGGCCAAGGACTGGCGCCTCGTGGACGACATCGCCAAGCCGGCGCAGTTCGCCGCCCGTGTGCAAGAGCGTGCGCTGCAACTGGCCGCCCTCAGCGATCGGCCGGTCAATGCCCGAGGCGTGGCGCTGACGACGATCGAGCGCACCGTGGAACCCGATGCGCTGCGCTACGCTCACGTCAACGTGCAGATCGATCGGGCCAAGCGCACCGCAAGCTTCACCATCGCCGCCCCCCGCGGCGCGCAGCCCACCGACATCGCCGGCATCGAGGCCGCCGGTGCGGATTGGTATCCGCTGGCGCTGGCCCGCCAGCTCGACGATGCGATCCTGTCGATGCGCACCAACGAGCTGGCCATCGGCACCTGGTTGATCCGCACCGAAGGCGACGCAGCCGCGGTCCTGGAAATGGACGCCACGCTCGCCGCGCACGCCGGGCACTGGCTGGTGCGCGAAACCGTGGGCCTGCTGCGCCGCACCTTGAGCCGGCTGGACGTGTCCTCGCGCAGCCTGTTCGCGCTGATCGAACCCGGCTCGTGCTTCGCCGGCACCTTCTTGGAGCTGGCCCTGGCCTGCGACCGCAGCTACCACCTGGCCCTGCCCGACGACGCAGGGCGCGCACCGACGATCATCGTCGGTGAGGCCAACTTCGGCCGCTACCCCATGGCCACCGGCCAGAGCCGGCTGGGCCGCCGCTACTACGATGAGCCCGGGCCGATCGAAGCGGCGCGCGCCCGCCTGGGTGAACCGCTCGATGCCGATGCTGCGCATGCGCTCGGTCTGGTGACGAGCAACCCCGACGACATCGACTGGGCCGACGAAACCCGCATCGCCATCGAGGAGCGCGTGGCCATGAGCCCGGACGCGCTCACCGGCATGGAGGCCAACCTGCGCTTCAACGGCCAGGAGAACATGGTCACCCGCATCTTCGGCCGGCTCACCGCCTGGCAGAACTGGATCTTCCAGCGACCCAACGCCGTCGGCGAAAAGGGCGCGCTGAAGGTCTACGGTACCGGCGAGAAGTCTGCTTTCGATTGGAACCGCGTCTGAACGTGTTTGCCCCGGCCGCCTGGCGGCCGCCCCCGAGGGGCCACGAAACCGGCCCGGGAAACCCGGCTCCGGTTTCGCCCTTCGACCCGATTCGCCCTGGCCGCTGCGCGGTCTGTCCCCCGGGACGTAACGCCTAACGAGGATTCGAAATGTCCACCATCGACTACAGCGAGAAAATCCCCAACAACGTCAACCTCAGCGAAGACCGCACGCTGCAGCGTGCGCTCGAGCAGTGGCAGCCCAACTACCTGCAGTGGTGGGGCGACATGGGCCCCGAGGGTTCGACCGACTACGACGTCTACCTGCGTACCGCGGTGAGCGTCGACCCGCAGGGCTGGGCGCAGTTCGGCCACGTGAAGATGCCCGACTACCGGTGGGGCATCTTCCTGAACCCGGCGGAGAAGGACCGCAAGATCCACTTCGGAGACCACAAGGGCGAGGACGCCTGGCAGGACGTGCCCGGGGAACACCGGGCCAACCTGCGCCGCATCATCGTGACCCAGGGTGACACCGAGCCGGCGAGCGTGGAACAGCAACGCCACCTGGGGCTGACGGCGCCCAGCCAGTACGACCTGCGCAACCTGTTCCAGGTGAATGTGGAGGAAGGCCGCCACCTGTGGGCGATGGTGTACCTGCTGCACAAGTACTTCGGCCGCGACGGCCGCGAGGAGGGCGAGGCGCTGCTCGAACGGCGCAGCGGCAACGCCGACAACCCGCGCATCCTGCAGGCCTTCAACGAGAAGACACCCGACTGGCTGAGCTTCTTCATGTTCACCTACTTCACGGACCGCGACGGCAAGTTCCAGCTTTGCGCGCTGGCCGAAAGCTCGTTCGATCCACTGGCGCGCACGACCAAGTTCATGCTCACCGAGGAAGCGCACCACATGTTCGTGGGCGAGTCCGGCGTCGGCCGCGTGATCGCCCGCACCTGCCAGGCGATGAACGAGCTGAAGACCGATGATCCGGCTCAGCTGCGCGCGGCCGGGGTCATCGACCTGCCGACGATCCAGCGCTACCTCAACTTCCACTTCTCGGTGACGATCGACCTGTTCGGCGCCGACCAGTCCAGCAATGCCGCGACGTTCTACTCCACCGGCCTGAAGGGCCGCTTCGAGGAAGGCAAGCGCTCAGACGATCATGTGCTCAAGGGGCAGACCTACAAGGTGCTGGAAGTGCATGGCGGCGCGCTCGTCGAGAAAGACGTGCCGATGCTCAACGCACTCAACGAGGTGCTGCGCGACGACTACATCACCGACTCCCGTGGCGGCGTCGAGCGCTGGAACAAGGTGATCGAGAAGGCCGGTATACCGTTCCGCCTGAAGGTGCCGCACAAGGCCTTCCACCGCAACATCGGCGCACTGGCCGGCCTGAAGGTCGCGCCCGACGGCCGCCCGATCCACGACCACGAGTGGAACCAGAACGTCGAGCAGTGGCTGCCCACCGACGAGGACCGCGCATTCGTCGCCAGCTTGATGGGCCGTGTGGTGGAGCCTGGCAAGTTCGCCAACTGGATTGCCCCGCCCGTCATGGGCATCAACCGCCAGCCGGTGGACTTCGAGTACGTCCGCTTCAACTGACTCCCCCCCCAATCGGCTGCGAGGCCTGACATGAACGCACCTGCCGATGCCGTGATCCTCAAGCAGCACCTGATCGACCCCGAGATCTGCATCCGCTGCAACACCTGCGAGGCCACGTGCCCGGTGGGTGCGATCACGCACGATGCGCGCAACTACGTGGTCGACCCGGCCAAGTGCGAGTTCTGCCTGGCCTGCATTCCGCCGTGTCCCACCGGCGCGATCGACCAGTGGCGCAAGGTCCTGCGCGTCCAGGCCTACACGGTGGCCGAGCAATTTGCGTGGGATGCACTGCCGGCCGAACTGGCGCCAGCCGAACTGGCGCAGGCGGCTGCCGCCGCCGGGGTGAGTGCCGACGTGGCGGCCGTGCCGGCCGCTGCGCCCGAGCCAGCCTCGGCTGCGGCGCAAGCCGGTGGTGCCGGCGAGGCCGCGCCGTTCCATTCGGCGCAGTTCGGCGCCACGGTGCCGCCGTGGTCGGCCGCGCACCCCTACACCCAGCTCTACGGCCCCAAGGCGGCGCAGAAGTCGGTCACCGCCACGGTAGTGGGCAACGTGCGCGTCACCGAAGTGGGCACCGAGTACGACACGCACCATGTGATGCTGGACTTCGGCGCCATGCCGTTCCCGGTGCTCGAAGGCCAGTCCATCGGAGTCATCCCGCCGGGCACGGACGAGCAGGGGCGGCCGCACCATGCGCGCCAGTACTCGGTTGCCAGCCCGCGCAATGGGGAGCGCCCGGGCTACAACAACCTGTCGCTGGCGGTCAAGCGGGTGCTGGAGGACCACCAGGGCCGCCCGGTGCGCGGCGTGGCCAGCAACTACATGTGCGACCTGAAGCTGGGCGACAAGGTGCAGGTGATCGGCCCGTTCGGATCGAGCTTCCTCATGCCCAACCACCCGCGCAGCCACATCGTGATGATCTGCACCGGTACCGGTTCGGCGCCCATGCGGGCGATGACCGAGTGGCGTCGCCGGCTGCGCCGCGCCGCCGCCGGGCCGTTCCAAGGCGGCGCATCCCCCTCGGGGGGCGGGCGCGGCGACGACGCGACCGGGGGGGCGCATGACCGCAATTTCGACGGTGGCAAGCTGATGCTGTTCTTCGGTGCACGCACCCAGCAGGAACTGCCCTACTTCGGCCCGCTGCTGAGTCTGCCCAAGGACTTCATCGACATCAACTTCGCCTTCTCACGCACGCCGGGGGCGCCCAAGCGCTATGTGCAGGACGCGATGCGCGAGCGCGCGGCCGACCTCGCGGTGCTGCTGGCCGATCCCAACGCATACTTCTACGTTTGCGGCCTCAAGAGCATGGAAGAGGGCGTGGTCCTCGCCCTGCGTGACATCGCGCAGCAGGCGGGGTTGAACTGGGACAGCGTGGCGCAATCGCTCAAGCAGGAGGGGCGGCTGCACCTGGAGACGTATTGATGACGACGACACGGGGCAATCTCACCGGCACGCCGGTGCTGGTGGTGGGCGCGGGGATCATGGGCGCGGGCATTGCGCAGGTGGCGGCGCAGGCCGGTCATGCGGTGCTGCTGTACGACATGCGCGAGGGCGCTGCGGTCGAGGCCAAGACCAAGCTCGGCGCGAGCCTTCAGGCGCTGGTGGCCAAGGGCAAGCTCACCGCGGACGCGGTGGCGCAGGCGCTGGCGCGCATCGAGCCCATCGGGCAGCTGCAGGCGGCCGCGGGCGCGGGCCTGGTGGTCGAGGCCATCGTCGAGCAGCTCGAGGCCAAGCGGGCGCTGTTCCGCGAGCTGGAAGGCATCGTCGTCGCCGATTGTGTGCTGGCCACCAACACTTCGTCGATCTCGGTCACCGCCATCGCCAACGGCCTGCAGCACCCGGGGCGGCTGGTGGGCATGCACTTCTTCAACCCCGTGCCGGTGATGAAGCTGGTGGAGGTGGTCAGCGGCCTGCAGACCGAACCCGCCGTGGCGCAGGCCATCTTCGAGCTCTCATGCAGCTGGGGCAAGACGCCGGTGTATGCCAAGTCGACACCAGGCTTCATCGTCAACCGCATCGCGCGGCCGTTCTATGCCGAGACGCTGGCGTTGTTGCTCGAACAGGCCGCCGGGCCGCAGGTGCTCGACGCCTGCCTGAAGGGCGCCGGCTTTCGCATGGGTCCGTGCGAGCTGATTGACTTGATCGGCCACGACACCAATTTCGCCGTCACGCAATCGGTCTACGAGGCCAACTTCTACGACAAGCGCTTCGTGCCTTCGCTGGTGCAGCGCGAGATGGTCGCTGGCGGCCTGCTCGGCCGCAAGAGCGGGCGCGGCTTCTACCGCTATCCCGAGGGCGTGCCGGCGCTGCCCGCCAGTGCCGCCGCGCCGCTGGCGGGCGTGCGCGAACTGGTGGTGCACGGCGAGGGCGCGCTGGCCGATGCGTTTGCGCAGGCCGCGGGCACGGCAGCCGCGGCCCTGGGCGTCGTGCCCTCGCGCGAGCGCGACAGCGGCTGGACAGGCCTGTCCATCGACGGCGCGCGCCTGGTGATGACCGACGGCCGCTGCGCCCAGGCGCTGGCAGCGGAGATGGGCGCCATCGAGGTGGCCGTTTTCGACCGGCCGGTGCAGTGGCCCATGGCCCCGGGCAGCACGCTGGCCTATGCCGTGGCTCCGGGCGCGGGCAGCGCCTGGCAGGCACAGGCTGCGGCGTGGCTGGCAGCGCTGGGCTTCGCGCCGGTGCAGGTGGCCGATGCGCCGGGTCTGGTGGTCGCGCGCACGGTGGCCATGCTCATCAACGAAGCGGCCGACGCGGTGCTGCAAGGCGTGTGCACGCCCGAGGGTGCCGATGCGGCGATGAAGCTCGGCCTGAACTACCCCGCTGGCCCCTTCGAATGGCTGGCGCGCTGGAGCGTGCCGGGCGTCATCGCGGTGCTCGAAGCGCTGGACGCGCACTATCGCGGCGAGCGCTACCGCGTCAGTCCCTGGCTGCGGCGGCAGCCGGGTGCGGTTGCCGCCGCATGAAGTTTGCGCAGTTCCATGCCGGCCAGGTGATCGAGGCCGGCCCCTACCTCGTGAGCGAGGACGAGATCGTGGCCTATGCGCGGCAGTGGGACCCGCAGTGGTTCCACACCGACCCGCAAGCCGCCGCCGGTGGCCGCTTCGGTGGCCTGGTGGCCAGCGGCTGGCACACCTGCGCGATCGCGATGCGGCTGGTGGCCCTCGCCGCCTTGCACGACTCCGAGAACTTCGCGTCGCCCGGCCTGGCCCATCTGCGCTGGCCGCAGCCGGTGCGTCCGGGTGACGAGCTGCGCCTGCGGGCCACCGTGCTCGAGGTGCGGCGCTCCGCGAGCCGACCCACGCTGGGCTTGCTGCGCTGGCGCTGGCAGCTGTTCAAGGCTGGCGACGTCGACGTGCTCGATCTCGAGGCGACGAGCCTGTTCGACCTGGGCAGTGCCTCGGGTCGTGCCACACTGGCGTGAACAGCGCAGGGCGCACGATGGCGTCGAGGTCGACAGACCGCGGCCCGATCGTCGCCCGTGCCCCGACGCCATTGCCTTCCATTGCAGAGACTCACCATGAACCACGCCTTTGTCTGTGATGCCGTGCGCACCCCTATCGGCCGCTACGGCGGTGCCCTGGCCTCGGTGCGCACCGACGATCTGGCTGCCATTCCGCTCAAGGCGCTGATGGCGCGCAACCCCGGGGTCGACTGGGGCGCCGTGACGGATGCCATCTTCGGCTGCGCCAATCAAGCCGGCGAGGACAACCGCAACGTCGCGCACATGGCCACGCTGCTGGCCGGGCTGCCGGCCGAACTGCCGGGCGCGACGATCAACCGGCTGTGCGGCTCGGGCATGGATGCCGTGGGCACGGCCGCGCGCGCGATCAAGGCCGGCGAAGCGCGGCTGATGATCGCCGGCGGCGTCGAGAGCATGAGCCGCGCGCCCTTCGTCATGCCCAAGTCCGACAGTGCCTACGGTCGCAATGCCGCGATATACGACACCACCATCGGCTGGCGCTTCGTCAACCCGCTGATGAAGGCGCAGTACGGCGTCGACTCCATGCCCGAGACGGCCGAGAACGTGGCGCAGGAATGGCGCATCGAGCGCGATGCCCAGGACCGCATGGCGCTGCGCTCGCAGCAGAGTGCGGTGAAGGCGCAGCAGGCAGGCTTCTTCGATGCCGAGATCACGCCGGTGACGATCGCGCAGAAGAAGGGCGATCCGATCGTGGTCAGCAAGGACGAGCACCCGCGCGACACCTCGCTCGAAGCTCTGGCCAGGTTGAAGGGCGTGGTGCGCCCGGACGGCAGCGTGACCGCCGGCAATGCCTCGGGCGTGAACGACGGCGCCTGCGCGCTGTTGCTGGCCGACGAGACGGCCGCCGCGCGCTACGGCCTGACGCCGCGCGCGCGCGTGGTGGGCATGGCCACCGCCGGGGTGCCGCCACGCGTGATGGGCATCGGCCCGGCACCGGCTACGCGCCGCGTGCTCGAACTCACCGGGTTGTCTCTTGCGCAGATGGACGTGATCGAGCTCAACGAAGCGTTCGCCGCGCAGGGCCTGGCGGTGCTGCGCGACCTGGGCCTGCCCGATGACGACGCGCGTGTCAATCCCAACGGTGGCGCCATTGCGCTGGGCCATCCCCTGGGCATGAGCGGCGCGCGCCTGGTGACCACGGCCATCAACCAGCTGCACCGCAGCGGCGGCCGCTATGCCCTTTGCACCATGTGCATCGGGGTGGGGCAGGGCATTGCCGTGGTGCTGGAGCGGGTGTAGCCTGGGGCGCTGATCCGCCCCGCGGGGCGGCCGTTTGTTACCAGGCGTGTCTGCTGGCGGCCGTGACGGCCGTCACACGCGGCTGCCCGCGGATGCGGCATCGTTGCGGTAGTTCGTATCCATGGACCGCAAAGGGAGCGTGAGATGCCATCGACCTCATTTCGTCTGACCGCCCGCCACCGTGCATGGTGGCGCCCGCGTCCCGTGCACGCCGTGCTGGCCGCGCTCGTCGTGACCGCCTGTGGTGGCGGGGGCGGCGGCGGCACCGACACCGCAACGGGCCCCACGCAGCGCGCGTCGGCACTGAGCGGCTTCGCCGGTGCCCAGGCCTGCACCGAGCTGGAGCAGTATGTCGAGGACCAGGCGGTCGCCACCATGCGCTCGCAGATGCAGGCCGCCCGCGACGGGCTGCCGGGCTGGGGAGGCTGGACGCCGCTGATCCTGCGCACCCTGGAGGGCAACGTGGTGTTCACCGCCGCCGACGGGTCGGCGCCGCCCGTTGCGTCCTCGACACCCACCGAGTACACCACCACCAACCTGCGCACCGCGGGCGTCGACGAGGCCGACATCGTCAAGAACGACGGCACGCGCATCGTCGCCCTGGCTGGGCGCACATTGCAGGTGCTGCGCAGCTGGCCGGCCGATCAACTCGCGGTGCAGGGGGCCATCGCCATCGAAGGATGGCCGCATGAGCTGTTTCTCGATGGACACGACCGTGCGGTGGTGTTCTCGGCGGTCGGTCAGGCGGTCAGCCGGTTCGGGTTCGGCGACATCGTCTGCATCCGCGAAGGCTGCGGCACCGATTGGGAGAGCCGCACCAAGATCACGGAAGTCGATCTGTCCGACCCGGCGCATCCGCGCGTGGCACGCGAACTGTTCCTGCCGGGCAACTACATCACGGCACGCCTGGTCGATCGCTCGATCCGGCTGGTGCTTTCCGACAGCCTGCGCTACCCGGCCGAGATGCCCTGGTTCCCGGCCTGGGACGACAAGCTCTGGTCCGACCGCGAGCGGCTGCGCGCCGCCTGGGATCAGCTGATCATCGACAACGAGAAGCTCATCCGGGCGAAACCGCTGTCGAACTGGCTGCGCGATGCCACTCTGGGCAGCGGCAGCAGCGTCCGCGCCTGGCCCCAGGCCTGCACCGAGTTCTCGCGCGTGAATGCGCCCACTCGCATGGGTACGCTGACCGTGGCCACCTGGAATCTGGCCCAAGGAGCGTTGTCTCGGCGCACGGTGCTGGCCGACACTGGTACGGTGTACGCGTCGGCCACGCGGCTGTACGTGGCCACCTCGCACTGGTGGTCGTGGCCGGCCATCGGGCAGAGTGACCAAACCTACATCCATCAGTTCGACATCGCTCGGCCCGATCGCACCGATTACCTGGCCTCGGGCGTGGTGGACGGGCTGGTCGGCAACGCGCTCGCGATGGACGAGGCGGCCAGCGGCCACCTGCGCGTGGTGAGCACCCTCAGCCGGCGAGTCGCCGACCCGCGCGACCCCACCAACACCTGGGGCCAGATCGAGACCGCCGCGCGGGTCACCGTGCTCGAGCCGCCGGCTGCCAGCGGCGCTGGCGTGCTGGTCGAGGTGGGACGTACCGCCGACCTGGCGCCAGGGGAGCGGGTGATGTCGGCGCGGTTGATGGGCAACCGCGGCTTCGTCGTCACCTTCCGCCAGGTCGATCCGCTGTTCGCGATCGATCTGTCCGATCCACGGGCACCGAAGGTGGCGGGTGAACTCAAGATCCCGGGCTTCTCGACGTACCTGCATCCGCTGGACGAGCAGCATCTGCTGGGCATCGGCACCTACGTGCCCGAGCCGGTCGAGGGGCAGCCCGTCGATCCGGCGGCGCGCGGCCTGCAGCTGTCGGTCTTCGATGTGAGCGACCTGGCCCGTCCGCGGCAGACCCACACCCGGCGCGTGGGCAGCACCTTCGGTGCCAGCGAAGCGCAGTGGGATCCGCGCGCGTTCACCTTCGTGCCCTCGCGCGGACTGCTGGCGCTGCCCTACACGGCATGGGAGGGGTCGAGCGGCGAAGGAGGCGCTGCCGACTTCAAGCTGCGCTCGGAGGTTCAGCTCTACCGCGTGACGCCTCAGGCGGGCATCGAGCCACGTGGTGCACTCTCGCTCGACGACATGGGCACTGCCCACGGTTCTCCCGACTGGACCTGGTGGCAAGGTGCCTGGCCCCGACGCAGCATCATCGCCGACGACTGGCTCTACGCGGTGAGCGACCTGGGCGTGCGTGTGGCCCCGGTCGACCGGCTCGCGGAGCCGGCCGCCACGGCCACGTTCGTCGAACTGGCTGCACCCTGAGGTTGCATCGTCCCCATCCATGACCGACCTGCATGACCTGGCCACGCGCCACTGCGGATTTACACGTGCACGAACGGGCATCGACGTACACCACCGGCGAACCCTGTTGGCGCTGGGCCTCGCAACGGCGTTGGGGGCGCGGCATGCCACGGCGGGCACACCGGCTCCGGTTGCGCCGGGCGAGCCCGCAGTGGGGCCGAGCTGGTTCGAGGCGGGCCGGCCCACCCCGCTGGCCAGCCAGGTGCTGGCCCGGTTGGCGCAGGCTGCAGACGAGGGCCTGGAGCCGGCCGACTACGGTGCCGCAGCGCTGAAGGCCGCGTTCGATGCCGCGACCAGCGGGCCGCCGTTGGCGCCGGCAGTCCAGCAGCGCCTGCAGCGCGCGCTCACGCTCGCCCTGCGGCGTCTGCTGGCCGATCTGCACCATGGCCGCGGCGACGGGCGAGCCCTGGGCGCACCCATCGACGCGGCTCACACCGCGTCCTTCGACCTCGACGCCGCGTTGCGACGTCTGGCACAGGCAGGGCGCCTGGACGACCTTTGGACCGAGGCCACGCCGCCGTGGCCGCAGTACCCGCTGCTGCGCCAGGCGCTGGCCAGATACCGCGCGATGGACGCGGCCGCCTGGCGGCAGCGACTGCCTGCGGTGCCCGGCCGTAGCCTGGAGCCCGGGCAGGCGTGGGGGGGACTGGCGGGGCTGGGCGCCCGCCTGCAGGTGCTCGGTGACCTGGCCAGCCCCTGGACGTCCGCGCCCGAGTATTCCGGCGCGTTGGTCGACGCGGTGAAGGCCTTCCAGAGCCGCCATGGCCTGCAGGCCGATGGTCGCATCGGTCGTGGCACGCAGGCTGCGCTGGAGGTCGCGCCGCCAGAGCGTGCGCGACAGATTGCCTACACGATGGAGCGTCTGCGCTGGTCGCCGCCGCCGTCGGCGCGCCGCTGGATCGAAGTCAACATCCCCTCGTACACGCTGAGGGCGCAGGTGCGCCGGGACGATGGAACCTATGCGGCGGCATTGGCCATGCGCGTCATCGTCGGCCAGGCACGCGAAACACCCACGCCGCTGCTGCACGCCAGTGTGCGGGCGATCGAATTCAGCCCCCACTGGAACGTGCCGCTGTCCATCGCCCGCAGCGAGCTGGTGCCACGACTGCAGCGCGAGCCCGCGTATTTCGAGCATCAGGGGTTCGAACTGGTGGGGCGCGACGGGCGCGTGACCACTGTGCTCGACACGACGGCACTCGATGCAGTGCTCCGCGGCGAGCAGCGCCTGCGTCAACGTCCCGGTGCCCGGAACGCGCTGGGCGACATCAAGTTCGTGTTCCCGAACACCGAGGCCATCTTCATGCACCACACGCCGTCAGTGGGGCTGTTCAATCGTGACCGGCGCGATTTCAGTCACGGCTGCATCCGTGTGCACGAGCCTGTTGAGCTGGCGATGTTCGTGCTGCAAGGGCAGGGCGAGTGGACCGATGCTCGCATCCGCGAGGCGATGGGCGGTGACCAGCCGCGCACCGTGCGGGTGGCCGAAGCGCTGACCGTGAGGCTGGAGTACCTCACCGCGCGCGTCGAGGGGGAGGCCGTGCACCTGTGGGCCGATGTCTACGGACTGGATGGCGCACTGGAGCGCGCTCTGCAGCACCGCTCGCGGCAGCGTCAGGCTGCTTTGGAGCGCAGCCAGGGCTTGCCTACGGACGAACCCTGATGCGAGTCGGGTTCCGCGGCGCAGACCCATGCCGATGCCGCACAATGCGGGCAGCCGAATCGATCAACAACGCCCGCCGATGACGCCCAAGCCCACCTGCTCCCGCCCTGGCCAGCGAGGCCGCCGCCATTTCCTGCGTTCGGCCTGTGCGGTAGGCGCCGGCGGATGGGGAACGGCCGCCCTGGCCAGTCTGCCGGTATCGCCGGGGTCGGCACTTGATGGCTGGCGAGAGATTCGGCCCCTGCCACAGGCGCCCACACTCCCGCCGAGCGAGCATGGTGCGCGCAAGCTGGCGCTGCTGCACGCGCACACTGGCGAGCGCATCTCACTGGTTTACGCCGAAGGGGCCCGCTATGAGCCGCAGGCGTTGCAGGCGCTCGACCGATTCCTGCGCGACCATTACAGCGGCGATGTCGGCCAGATCGATCCATTGCTGTTCGACCTGATGCACCGCCTGCAGGCCTTGCTGGGCAATCGCCGGGCCTTCGAGGTGATTTCGGGCTACCGCAGCGAGCGCACCAACATGCGGCTGCGCGAAACGCGCGGCGGCGGCGTCGCCCGCAACAGCCTGCACATGGAAGGGCGCGCGATCGACGTGCGACTGCCCGGGGTCACGTTGGCCGATCTGCGCCGCGCTGCCGTTTCGTTGCAGGCCGGAGGCGTGGGCTATTACGCGAGCGACCGCTTCGTGCACCTCGATACGGGGCCTGTTCGATACTGGTAACGCCTGGGCGCCCGGGGGCACCCGCGCCGCGACGCATCGCATCCTGGGCACAATCCGGGTATGTCCGAAATCGATCCCCAGCGCCCCGACCTGCAGGTCCCCGTCGCGCCCGAAGCCCCGACCAGCGCAGCAGTCGCGGTCGATCCCACTGCCGATGTCACGCTCGCGGCCGAACCCACGGGCGTGGCTGCGACCAATGACCTGCCCCTGGGAGCGCCGCAGGCTGCCCCACCTGAGCTCGACCCACCACCCGCCTCGGATGAGCCCGCCGATGCGCAGCCTGACGGCACGGAAGCGGTCGCAGAGTCCGCAACCCATGCGGGCTCAGCCGGTCCGCGTGAACGACGTGCCATGGCCCAGCCACCGGTGCGCGATTGCGCGCCCGACCTGCAGCGCCTCTTTCCCGCGCTGTTCGGCGCCACGCCGCGCCCCGTGAAGCTGCGCATCCAGGTGGACATCATGGCGCGGGCTCCGGGGGTCTTCACGCGCCGCGAACTGGCCCACTTTTTCCATCGCCATACCACCAGCCGTGCCTACCTGCAGGCGCTGCTCGCCAGCGCCGATCGCTACGACCTCGATGGTCAGGCAGCCGGCCCGGTAAGCGATGAGCACCGACAGGCAGCGCAGGTCGAACTCGATCGACGGCGCGAGGTGCGGCAGGCGCGCGTCCAGGCGTATCGCGAGGCGGCCCGGGCGCAGCGCGCGGATCGCTCAGCACGGCCTGGGCCGGAAGGGTTGCCACCTGGCTGCGGGGAGGACGCTGGTGTGTCGCGGCGCGGCCCCGGCGGGATGGGGACTGAGCAGGGTCCCGACCGGCCCCCGCAGCCGCAGCGTCGACGGGGTGCGTCGGGAGCCGATGCGCCGCACCGGCCCGAGCGCCACGGTGGTCCCGACGTGGGGCGCGGTCAGCGCGGTCCGCGTTCAGACGCGCAGCGGCCTACGCCGCCGGGGCAGAGGCGACCACCGCGGGATGAGGGCCGGCGCCCGCCCCAGGGCGAGCCCCCGCGCAGACCAGGCGGCCATGCGGATGCGGCGGTGCGCATCACACCGGTACCCGCGGGCAGACGCCCACCACGGCGCGAACCTGCGGCCCCCGAGGTTCAGGTGCATGATCCCGCCCGGCGTGAACGTGCTGCCTTGCTGCGCGACTTCGAGACCACGCGCTTGAGCACCGCCAATTTTTGCGTGCTCAAACGGTTGACGCCCGATCAACTCGAGGCTCAGTTGAACCAGGCGCGTTCAGAGCGTGCAGAGCGCTCGACGATGGATCCAACGCCGACGCGGCGGCCCTGATCGGGAGCGGCTGCACCGTCGCGCCGGCGACGCTATTCAGCCTGCTTGCGCCACAGCGCCTGGGCTCGCTCGACGAAGCCGTCCATGACCTGGCGGTCGCGCGAGAGCTTGTACATCGCCCGCTGCAGGCGCCCTCTCAGTTCGGGCGTATTGCACGGCGATCGATGCGACAAGGTGAGGTAAAGGTTCTCGGTGGCCACCGGCGGGTGGAGTTGCCGCATGCCCTTGACCTTCAACCTGGCCAGGTAGGCCTCGCCCGGGCTGTCTTCGTAGATGAGGTAGTCGACCCGGCCGCGTTGGAGCATCTGGATGGCCTGCTCGAGCGAAGGCACCTGCTGGATGTTCAGCTTGTCCTTGGCATATCGGTCGAATTCTTCACCGAAGCTGTTGTTGATCACGGTGGCGCCACGCCAGGCCGCCAGGTCGGCCCAGCGCCGGTAGGCGATGCCCCCCTTGTCGCCGGTCCAGACCACCGAGCGGGTCTCGCGAAACGGTGGGTGGAAGTAGTCCATGTACTCGGTACGCGCCTGGGTATAGAACGCACCCACGATCATGTCGAGGTTGCCCGAGCGCACCTCCTGTTGCACCCGGCCCCAAGGCCCGACATGGCGCACCTGGATGGGCACGCCGATCTCGCGGGCGAGCCACTGGGCCAGTTCGGCGGCGGCGCCCACCAGCGTGCGCTGCTGGCTGTCGGAGGGGTCCGGCCACAGGTACGGTGGGTACTGCGGGTTGCCCGAAGCCTGGATCTCCTTGCACAGCGCCGCCGGCGCAGCGTCTGCCGGGGCTGCGCCGGTGGCGCTGTGCGTATGCGCACAGGCCCGTCGCAGCCATCGCGAGGGTCAAACCCAGACTGGCCAAGGCACTGGAAGATTTCACAGGGGCCGCCTCCGACAGGTGGGTGGGAGCATACGGTGATTGGACGACTGAATCGGCATGCGTGGCAACCTGTGCGGACTTACACGGGATCCGTCGACGTGGCTGCCGACAACATGGCGGAATCGGGCTGGAGGGCGCCGAGCCACCGCGACAGCGTCGAATGCAACTGTGCGGCGACCACCGGCTTGGGCAAGTGGTCGTCCATGCCAGCCTCCAGGCAGCGAGCCCGCTCCTCGGCAAACGCATTGGCCGTCATGGCGACGATGGGTCCGCGCCACCCACGCTGGCGCAAGGCCCGTGTGGCCTCCAGGCCGTCCATCACTGGCATCTGAATATCCATCAGCACCAGCGCATAGCGAGTGCTGTCGGCCATCGCAAGTGCCTGTTGGCCGTTGCCGGCCACGTCGACTTGCAGGCCCAGGCTGCGCAGCATGGCCGTGGCCACCTCCTGATTGACGGCGTTGTCTTCAACGAGAAGGACGCGTTCGCCGTGGAACTGCGGTGGCGAGCCGTGCATGGCCACCAGCAGAGCCGGAGTAACAGCCTGGTCAACCACCGGCAGCGTGAGTTCGAACCAGAAAAGACTGCCCTGTCCGGGTGTGCTGCTGGCCCCAACTTCGCCTTGCATCAACTCCGCGATTCGGCGGCTGATCGCCAGCCCCAGCCCGGTACCGCCGTAGCGGCGCGTGGTGGAGGTGTCGGCCTGCTCGAACTCGCGGAACAGGCGCGGCAGGGTGTCGTCGTCAAACCCGATGCCGCTGTCCTGCACCTCGAAGCGCAACTTCAGGCCGCATGGCCCGTCGCCCAAGCGGCTGACGCCGAGCCGGATGCGGCCACGCTCAGTGAACTTCACCGCATTGCCGGTGTAGTTCAGCAGGATCTCGGCGACGCGTTGGCGGTCGCCGCGCAGGCGGCGATCGGCCAGCTCCGGCGGCAGGTCCAGCTCGAACGCCAGACCCTTCTCGGCCGCGCGTGGCGCCACCATATCGTGCACGCCGCGCATCAGGTCGGCGAGCGAAAAATCGGCCAGCTCGAGCGTGAGCTTGCCGGCTTCGATCTTTGACAGGTCAAGCACCTGATTCACCACCGACAGGAGGTGCTGGGCAGCATCCCCCACCTTGTTCAGCCGATCGATCTGGCGCGGGTCGTGGCTGTCGCGCCGGGCCAGGTAGCTCAGGCCGATGATGGCGTTCAGCGGCGTGCGGATCTCGTGGCTCATGTTGGCCAGGAAGGCACTCTTCGCGCGGTTGGCCGTCTGGGCGGCCTCGCTGGCGCGGGCCAGCTCGGCCGTGCGTGCATGAACCAGTTCCTCCAGGTGATAGCGGTGGCGTTCGAGCTCGGTGGCATCGCGTCGCTGGCGCGATACGTCGGTCAGGAAGCCATGCCACACCACGGTGCCGTCGCGCTCGCGTTGGGCGATGGCGTTCGCGTAGAGCCATCGCTCCTCGGCCGTGGCACCTTCAGCGGGTGTGTCCCGTCGGACACGGAACTCCTGCTGCCAGGGGCTGCTGTCGCGTGCCGAGCGCTCCAGCGAGGCCAGCAGCGCTTCGCGTTCGCCGTCGTGCACCTGTGCGAAGCCGCTCTGGGCGTCTTCCATCACCGCCGACGCGCTGACGCCGAGCAGATCCTGTACGGCTTCGCTCACGAAGCGGAATCTCAATCGGCCCTCGGGCGTGCGTTCGAGCTGGTAGACGGCGCCGGGTACCGTTTCGGCCAGGCCGCGCAGGCGACGGATCAGCGCGCCCTGGGACTCGAACTGCTGCTGCAACGCGCCGCGCATGCGGTCCATGGCCTGACCCAATTGGCCGATCTCATCGTCGCTGGCTGGTGGCGCCTGCACTGTGAATCGGCCCTGCGCCAGATCGGCAGCGAACCGGGCGAGTCGGCGCAGTGGCCGCATGAGGCGGACGTTCATCAGCAGCAGCATCGCCGCCAGGGACAGCAGCAACTGCAGGCTGACTGTGGCCACGAACAACCAGCGCTGACGCGCCAGTTGCGCCTGCACCACGTGATCGTCGACCTCCAGGACCACCTTGCCGATCACCCTGCCACCGCGCCGGATGGGACGCTCGAGCTGCTTGACGCTGCCAATACGGCGTTCAGGAGCGGCCATCTCGGCAAAGGGCTTGACGGACGCCGACTCGATGACCGCCACCCGAACCACGTCGGGTGACTGCATCACCGCACGCACCACTTCATCGGCAGCTGCAGTGTCGAGGTTCCACAGCAACACCGACAGGCTGCTGGCCAGGATGTCGAGCTTGGTGTCGATCGTGCGCTGCTGCTCCTGCCGCGCCACCTCGGTCTCGCGCAAGCCCACCCAGGCTCCACCGATGAGCAGCGCAGGCACCAGCAGGCCGACCGCTGCGGCCATGGCGATGTGCGCGAACAGCGAACTTCCGCTGCCTCTGGACTTCATGCGGCTCCGATACTGCGTGCCGGCGGAGCGCCTGCGGCACCCCGCACTGTATACGCAGGCGGTGGCCGTGGCTCGCGTGCACGGGTTCGCGCGCACGCAGAAGTTCGTGAACTGCGACCCTGGAAAGCGCCTGGCGCTGGGTCGTGATCAGTCGATGTCGCCAGGCGCCGCGGCCCGCTTGCGGCCGGTGAACATGGCGCGAACCAGGTTCTCGGCATGGTGACGGCCGGTCCACACGACGCCGCCGACATGGGCGGCGACGAGCCAAGGCAGCGCGCCGGCCAGCCCTTCGTGCAGATCCTCCATCACCTCGCTGCCGAACCAGCGGTCGGTGGTCATGGCCCAACCTGTGGCGGCCACGCCGGCCAGCGTGAGCAGCAGCGCCACGATCATCCAGCCGCCGAGCGGGTTGTGGCCGATGTAACGTGGTTCGTCGCCGCGCCACATCTGCCGCGCGTGACCGGCCACCACTGCCGGACTGCGCACGAAGCTGGTGAAGCGCGCGTGGCGCGGCCCGACGAAGCCCCACAGCACGCGCGCCGCCACGATGGCGGCCACGACATAGCCGACCCACAGGTGAACGCCGGTGCCGTCGTCACCGTGCTCGGCCAGTTCCGAGGTCATCCAGGCGAGCGCCACGCCGGCCACGAGTGACCAGTGGAACAGCCGCACCAGCGGGTCCCACACCCGCAGGTTCGAGGCTGGGTTCGAGTCGGGTGACTTCATGGCCGCGTGTCCTTCACTTCTTCAGTTCATCGAGGGTCTTGGGGTCGAAGTAGGTTTCCACCTTGCGGCCGTTCTTGTCCTTGGTGTAGACCTCGTAGCAGGCGCCGTCGATCTTGATGCGCTTGATATCCCAGCCTTGGGCGGAGAGCTTCTTCTCGAGCGCCTCCTTGGTCTGCCACTGGTCCTTCGGTGCGGGCTGGGCAATCGGGCAATCGCCGGTTGCGAATGCGGTGCTGGACACGGCAGCCAGAATGGCGACACTCAGTGCGTGCTTGAACATGTGGTTTCCTTTCGAGGAATGGTGTGAACACGCAACGAACTGTGGGGCTGCTGGGTAAACCCGACATGAACGGCACTGCCGGCCCGTTCATCTGCGATTCAGGGTTCACAGCTGCAATTCGATGCTCCATGCGGCCTGGCGGCGCAGAGTTGCCCTGATGACCCGATCGTGAACGTTCTATTGCTCGAAGACGATGTTGACCTCGGCCAGGCCGTGGCCGAGCACCTGGAGGCCGCCGGGCACGAGGTGCATTGGTGCAAGCTCATTGCGCAGGCCCGCATCGCGCCGGACAGCGAGCTCGCGTTGCTCGACCTGAACCTGCCCGATGGCGATGCGCTGGGCCTGTTGCGGCAGTGGCGTGCGACAGGCGACCGGCGCAGCGTGATCGTGTTGACCGCGCGCGACCAGGTCAGCGACCGCATCCGCGGCCTGCAGGCCGGTGCCGACGACTACCTGGTCAAGCCGTTCGACCTCGATGAGCTGCTGGCCCGCATTGTGGCGGTCCAGCGTCGTGTTGCGCCGCCGGCCCAGATGTCGGTACAGGGGGTTGCGCTCGACCTGACCGGGCATCGCGCGCATCGCGGCGACGCGAGCATCGACCTCACGGCCATGGAGTGGGCCGTCCTGGAGTGCCTGGCTTCGCGCCCTGGCCGCATCTGCGCGCGCGACGCCATCATCGACGCTCTGGTGCGCCAGGGTCTCGTGGGCGGCGACAGCAACAGCCTGGAAGTGATCGTGAGTCGCTTGCGCAAGAAGCTCGGTGCTGCCGCCATCAGCACCCACCGCGGCCTGGGGTATCGGCTCGATGCGTGACAGTGCAGTTGTCGCTGCGAACGCGGGGGCCGCGGGCTGGAGCCTGGAGCGCCGCCTGCGCCGTCGACTGCTGGTGGCACTGGTCATTCTGTGGCTGCTCGGTGGTGCGTTGGCGCTTGCCGGAATGCGGCATGAAACCGCGGAGATCCTCGACAGCGGTCTGGCCGAGGTTGCACAGCGCCTGCTGGTTTTGCCGCGCGAGGCCCTCGGCGGACGCGGTCACGGGCACGAGGGCGCCCCGGACGACCAAGCCGTTCGCTCGGCCGAAGTGGGCGAGCACGAGGAGCGGGTGATCTACCAGGTGTTCGACCGCGAGGGGCGGCTGCGATTGCGCTCGCACCAGGCACCGATGGAGCCGCTCGCCCACCGGGCCGGGGACGGGTTCTTCGAGCAGGATGGATGGCGCATCTACGCTCTCACGCGAGACGACGGGCGGCGACGCGTGCTGGTGGCGCAGTCACTGGCCGATCGCCATTCGGCGCTGGCGCGCGTCGGCGGCTGGATGCTCGGGCCGCTGCTGGCATTGCTGCCGCTGGCGGCCTGGGCCCTGCAGTGGGTGCTCGGTCGTGCGCTGGGCGCGCTGCAGCCGCTGCAGCGCGACCTGGCCGGGCGCGCGGCCACCGAGCTGCAGCCGGTTCGAGCCGACGCGGCACCCGAGGAACTGCAGCCCCTGGTGCAGACACTCAATGCGTTGTTGGGACGGGTGCGCGAGCTGCTCGAGGCCGAGCGGCTGTTCGCAGCGCGCAGCGCGCACGAACTGCGCACGCCGCTGGCGGCAGCGCGGGCGCAGGCACAGCGCCTGGCCGTCGAAACGAACGATGCCGCAGCGCGGGAGCGTGCGCATCGGCTGGTGGCACAACTCGATCGGCTCACCGCACTGGCCACGAGGCTGCTGCAGCTCGCCCGCATCGAGAGCGGTGTTGCGCTGGCCCGTGAACCGGTCGACCTCGCGCAGCTCGCGCAGCTGGTGGTCGACGAGTTCGGCGCGCCTGACCAGCGTTCCCGGATCACGGTGGACGTGCCGTCGCAGCCGTGCAGCGTCGAGGGCGACGTCGACGCCCTGGCCATCGCCATGCGCAACCTGGTGGACAACGCGCTCAAGCACGCCGGCCCCAACGCCCGGGTGGCGGTTCGGGTGGGTCCGCGCGCAATCGAAGTTTGCGACGACGGTCCCGGCCTGGATGCCGACGCCATCACCCGATTGAAGCGGCCGTTCGAACGGGGTGCGCAGCCCGGAGCCGACGGCGCTGGGCTGGGTCTGGGGATGGTCGAGACCATCGCCCGCCAGGCTGGCGCACGGTTCGATCTCGAGCCGGCGCAGCCCGATGGCCGCGGCCTGTGTGCGCGGCTGCGCTTCGACTGAGCAAGACCGCGCTGCGTACGGGGAAATCAGCAGTGGGCTTCCCAGTGCGCTTAAAAAGATGCATCATAAATACATCTTAAGCGAGCCCACCATGCCAGCCCTGCAGCCCGCCGCCACGCCAGCGCCCTGGAAACAGGTGCTTGATCGCCCTTACGAGGCCGGATTCATCACCGACATCGAGTCCGACGCGCTGCCACCGGGGCTGGACGAATCGACCATCCGCGCGATCTCGGCGCGCAAGCGCGAACCGCAGTTCATGCTGCGCTGGCGCCTGGCGGCCTACGAACGCTGGCTGACGATGAAACCGCCCACCTGGGCGCGGCTGCAGATCGACCCGATCGACTTCCAGGCCTTGAGCTACTACTCGGCGCCGAAGTCCTTGGCCAATGGGCCGCGCAGCCTCGATGAGGTCGACCCCAAACTGCTCGAAACCTACGAGAAGCTCAAGGTGCCGCTGCACGAGCGCGCGCGCCTGGCCGGGGTGGCGGTGGACGCGGTGTTCGACTCGGTGTCGGTTGGCACCACCTTTCGCGAGCAGCTTGCCGCCGCGGGCGTGATCTTCTGCTCCATGTCGCATGCGGTGGAGCACCACCCGGAGCTGGTCGAGCGCTACCTGGGCACGGTGGTGCCGGTGGGCGACAACTTCTACGCGGCGCTGAACTCGGCGGTGTTCTCCGACGGCTCGTTCGTCTACGTGCCCGCCGGCGTGCGCTGCCCGATGGAGCTGTCGTCGTACTTCCGCATCAACGCGCGCAACACGGGGCAGTTCGAGCGCACCCTCATCATCGCCGAGGCCGGCAGCCACGTGAGCTACCTTGAGGGCTGCACCGCGCCGCAGCGCGACGAACACCAGTTGCATGCCGCGGTGGTGGAACTGGTGGCGCACGACGACGCGCACATCAAGTACTCGACGGTGCAGAACTGGTATCCCGGCGACGCCGAGGGCCGCGGCGGCATCTACAACTTCGTCACCAAGCGCGGGCTGTGCGCCGGCGCGCGATCGCACATCAGCTGGACGCAGGTGGAAACCGGTTCGGCCATCACCTGGAAGTACCCCAGCGTGGTGCTGCGCGGCGACGACTCGCGCGGCGAGTTCCAGTCCATCGCCGTGAGCCACCACCGCCAACAAGCCGACACCGGCACCAAGATGATCCACCTGGGCCGCAACACCGCCAGTCGCATCGTCTCCAAGGGCATCAGTGCCGGGCATGCGCACAACAGCTACCGCGGCCTGGTGAAGGTGGCGCCCACCGCGGTGGGCGCGCGCAATCACACCCAGTGCGATTCGCTGCTGATCGGGCCGGACTGCGGCGCGCAAACGTTCCCCACGGTGGAGGCCGCACGCAGCGACGCCGTGGTGGAGCACGAGGCCACCACCACCCGCATCTCCGAGGAGCGGCTGTTCTACTGCCAGCAGCGTGGCATCGACGCACAGGAGGCCACGGCGCTGATCGTCGGCGGCTTCTGCCAGGACGTGATCGACGCACTGCCCATGGAGTTTGCGCTCGAGGCCAAGGCGCTGTTGGCGGTGTCGCTGGAAGGGGCAGTGGGGTGAGCGCATGAACCATGACAAGGAGCGCGTGATGACGACGACACAAGACCACACGGCCGTGCTGCAGGTGCAGGATC
>Ga0154020_10001297_pt1 | contig 30970 bp, 39 predicted proteins | sample Klosneuvirus_201_FD_109709 | JGI IMG/M metagenome (GOLD analysis project Ga0154020, IMG submission 109709) | Active sludge microbial communities from wastewater, Klosterneuburg, Austria - Klosneuvirus_20160825_MG | ecosystem: Engineered > WWTP > Aerobic digester > Activated sludge | place...
AGCCGATTCTTCCAATGCGAGTCGAGACATTCAGGATTCCATTCCCAAAAGAAAATAGAATTTTTGCCCATGTTAAAAGAAATTCCTAGTGCAATTCCCAACAACAAAGCGGGCTGTTGTTTTCTATTGGCCCCAACTGTGCGCGAGTGCTCACAGTTGGGGCTTTTTTTTGTTTGTGATTGAGCAATCTAAATTCAAAGGGAGATTTACGATGAACGTCCAACAGAAGCACTGGATGGCGACGTTGCGTGTCGCTGGATGTTGCACAGCACTGCTTGCGTGCGCGGCCCTGATTAGCGGCTGCAACCAGGGCTATGCCAACGCCGACCGAGTCGTCACCGCTGGATACGGTCAGTTGACCGTTGCAGTGGCAGGTGGGCCTAATGAAAAGACACATGAAGTTGCGGCAAATGCTGACGTGATTCTGGATGGAAAGCCCGCCGCGTTGGAAGAACTTGATACGGGTGACGCCGTCAAGTTGACAACTGAAAAGAAGGAAGACGGCGCTGAGATCGTCAAAAAGATCGATGCTACGTCAAAGGAGTCCATTGAGCCGCCAAAGGCCAACGGCGATCCGCAAATTGATCAGCCGGTCGCACCAATTGGCCCATTGGCCGACCAGCCATTGAGCGACCAGCCATTGAGCGACACTTCGGAGATGCCGTCCGATCTGAATGATCAGTCCACGCTGGAGCCGTTGCCTGAGTCAAATCAGGCGATCGAAAAGCAAGACGACTTGCTACCACTGTCTGATGAGACTAAGAGCGGCTACGACCCATACGCGGACAACGCACTTGCCGAAGAATCGTTCTCCGGCAAGATCACCAGCCTCGGCGACAAACAGTTCGTGATTAAGGATGACAGTAGTGTCGAGCACACGTTTACCGTCAACGACGACACGAAGTACACGCTGGATGGTAACGAAGCGATCTTTGACGAACTGATGGTGGATCATTCCGTCACTGTGATGACTGGGCTGGATGGCGAACATATCGTCGCCAAAATGGTTGATGCGATGAGTGGTAAATAGTTCGGACACCGAAAGTCGGCTTTGGACACCATTTGTCACGTCATTTCAGACTGACCGCCAACGGTCGCGGCTCAAGGAGTCAGCCGAACCGTGGCGGCGGTCTTTTTTGCGACAGCAAGTCGGCAACGAGAACAAGGGAGGGCAGAACAATGTTGAAACACGACACGAAGAACAATATTCGCATTCGATCGCCCCGCTTTGGCAAGCTGTCTGTTGGTCACCGGGATCAACGAGAAAAGTCTCCTGACTTCAGTGAAGTTCTGTTGCTCTTGATTTTCATGGGGATTTTTTTCGCCATGGCGGTCGCGATGAACAACGCCATTCGGGACACAGTGTGTTTTTTCCGAGACGTCCTGCCATAGTGCCAGATGACAGCATCACCATGCGTATGATCAACGCGGAATTGAACTGAAGGAACGATCCATGTACTGGACCATCATCTTTCTGATCTGTGTCTGGGGAGCCGCGATTCTTGCTTTGGGAACAATCGATGGTCCGCTGGTGCTGACCGGACAAATCCTGATGACCGTATTCGCATTCGCGTTCTTTTGGAGCCTGATGACTCCGATGTTACGGCAAATTCGACATTATCGGAGAGACAAACATGAAGACCGCACTGATCGAGCATGAGGCAAACGAGACTCAGTAAATCATCGGAGTGACATCATGAATATCAATAAAGTACCGACGTCAATCGGCCCACGCTGGTTGCCAATCCCGGTTGGATTGCTCGTCATCACTGTCGCCGTGTACTTCTGGCACACCTTGAACCTGCGCGAATGCAAACAGTTTCGCACGACAGTCGAGGCAGAAGTCACTCGCGTCGAAAGCGACCTGACGACGATGGTTGATACCGAAAGTATTTCACTCGTGCGGATGGCAAAACAATGGGAATATTGGGCCAATTCGTATCGGGAGATCTGGATTGCGGACACCGAAGACTATGTAACGCAACATTCAGAGTATTTGGCCATTGCGTGGGTTGATCCGGACATGCATGCTCGCTGGATTGCGCCCGTCAAAGGCAACAACTGGCTTCAGGACCGCGACCTTTCACAGAATGACACGCTGCATGAAGCGTTAGCTGCCGCACAGGATCAACTTGAAGTTACAGTCGGTCGCACCACACAGCTTTCCAACACCAAACATGCGATGCCGATCTGCGTTCCGATTTCCAAGGATCATCAATTTGCAGGCTTCATTGTCGGCCTGTTTGATATTCAAAAGTTGATTGGCGCAGTTGCAGATCGGCGCTTGCCCGCAGCATACGGTGTCACAGTCCGGTCGGGTGGCGACTCGATCTTCACACGTTCCGAAACGCAGACACTGGGACCCGAATGGGAACAGAAAAATGTCTTCGACATGCGAGGCCAAATATGGCACCTGCAAGTTGTTCCTGATGCACGATCACTGGCTGACTCCCATACGCTGCTTCCGACAGCCACGCTTGCGTCTGGTGTGCTGATGGCATTGCTCCTGTCGTTGTCAGTTCATTTTGCGCGAAAGTCCACGCTTCGCGCGGGACAGTTCAGAGCACTGAATGAAACACTGGAACAGCGAGTCGAACGACGAACGAAGGCACTTGCAATCGCAAAGGAACAGGCAGATGCCGCCAACCGAGCAAAAAGTGCGTTTCTCGCCAACATGAGCCACGAGATTCGTACACCGCTGAATGCGGTCATCGGAATGACGGAACTCGTTCTGGATTCACAACTGAGCAACGAACAGCGTGAATACCTGAGGATGGTGCATGCGTCTGGGGAATCTCTGCTTTCCGTAATCAACGACATTCTCGACTTTTCGAAGATCGAAGCCGGGAAACTGGAACTTGACCCCATGCCGTTCAGCGTAGCGGAAACACTGGGCGACACGATGAAGTCGCTGGCGATTCGCGCACACGAGAAAGGACTCGAACTGCTGTGCCACGTGCATCCTGATGTGCCGGATTGGCTGCTCGGTGATGCGGGGCGATTGCGGCAGGTTATCTTCAATCTTGTTGGCAACGCCATCAAGTTCACTGAACGTGGAGAAGTCGAACTGGATGTCTCGACGGAGCAAAAAACCAACGGCAACATCATGTTGCGCTTCGCAGTGCGAGACACAGGCATCGGCGTTCCCGCCGAAAAGCTGGCGGAAATTTTTAAGCCATTCGAACAAGCGGATACCAGCACAACGAGACGCTTTGGTGGTACGGGACTTGGACTGGCAATCTCAACAAGGCTGGTCGAACTCATGGGCGGGACGATTCACGCCGAGAGTGAAGTCGGACGCGGCACGACATTCCAATTCTCGGCGTCGTTTGAACTAACCAAAGCTCCGGCGGACAAGTCGGCGGGGTCGCCACAAGTCTCACTCGATGACGTACGGGTATTGATCGTCGATGACAACGAATCGAACCGCGCGATTCTTTGTGAAATGCTGCGGAATTGGGATATGTCGCCCACAGGCGTTTGCGGTGCAAAGGAAGCACTCCAAACGATGCGCGTAGCCAGCAGGGCGGACAATCCGTTTCGCGTGGTGTTGACGGACGCCAGGATGCCCGGAATGGACGGCTTTGATCTGATCGAATCCATTCGACGCGATCCGGCATTGGACGGCACGATCATTATGATGCTTACATCGGATGACCATCCCGGAGACATTCAGCGTTGCAGACAACTTGGCGTGTCTGAGCTTTTGATCAAGCCACTCAAACAGTCGGAGCTGTTTAATTCCATCGTTGCTTCACTTGGAATCGAACGCGTCGATCCGGAACCCGCAAAACCAACAGCTGATTCCCGGCAATTCTCGATGGAGCCGATGCGGATTCTTTTGGCCGAGGACAGCGTTATGAACCAGAGACTCGCCATTGGACTGCTGGAAAAATACGGTCATCAAGTGGTGGTCGCCAATAATGGCATTGAAGCGGTCGCCGTGTTGGCGACGGATGTAAACTTCGATCTGGTGTTGATGGATGTGCAGATGCCCGAGATGGATGGTCTTGAAGCAACGCGAACCATAAGAGAACGTGAAAAGGAGACGCAGCGTCATATCTCAATTATCGCCATGACCGCTCACGCCATGAAAGGCGATCGGGAACGCTGCCTTGAGTCCGGGATGGATGACTATGTTTCCAAGCCGATACGTCCAAAGGAACTCTTTGCCGCCATGAAGCGAATCGCTGACGGGCGCGGAGGTTCCGCCGCTGGCGAAACGAATTCCTCTGATCGCGAGCACGACGCCAACGAGGCTGGCCCGGAGATTACCGCGGCGCTGCACGCCGTTAACGGGGATCAGCAACTCCTGCGGGAAGTCGTCGCTGTGGCACTTGAAGAGTGTCCCGCACTGATTGACCGGATCGAATCAGCCATCGCTGAACGTAACCTTTCGGAGCTGCGCCGTTTTGCCCATACGATGAAGAGTACGTTACGTCTTTTCGCTGCGAATCGAGCCGCTCTTTTGGCGCTGTCGCTTGAAAAGGCTGAAGACGAACAATCATCCGACGAGCTCACGGAAACACTCAACGCTCTCCGCGACGAATATAGACAACTCTTACCAAAGCTGGAGCAAATTGTGGAATCGAATTCGATATGCCATCAATAATTTCTGTTGACTTTTGATGTCATAATTCTACGATAAGAGAAGTCTGTCAGTGACTGGCAGCACAATTTCAACTGGCTACGACAGCCCCGCTTTGCCTTTGCACTGCTGGGCTCCTTTTATTGGGGCTCGGCGTGTGAATGAATCATGCCGGGGCTTTTTCCGTTTGCAGCCAGCACCTTCACCACAACCCCAGGATTATGGAGTAAAACGATGAAATCACTACTCACAACACCAATTGCCTGTCTCGCAGCCATGTGCCTGCTGGCTGGCTGCGAAAACAAGGAAAAGGTGCTGGACATCGAGACTCCGGCAGGCGGCATTGAAGTCGAGAAATCGAATGACGGCGTCGAGATTGATATAATCAAGCAAGGAGAATGACAACTCGATCAAGGTAGATATTCCGAAGGACAGCGACAAAGAAGATAGGAACGAAAGTGACCCTCGATAACCGCCGTGCTCGGCTTTGCCGTCATCGCGGGAACCGCAGCATGGATCGCCAGGGTACTGTTTCTACTATTCCTGATCCTGTTCTTAATATCGCTTGTGAGTAGACCTCGAACCTGCCATACGTTTCTGTTTCTGTCACATCACATGGAGACTCAACAATGAAACTCAAAATTATCCTCATCATCGTGTTGGCGGTTGCAGCCATGTTTGCTCTTGGCTGGGTTTCGTTCCAACAATCAGAAACCGAAACCAATATCAAGATCGACACGCAGGAGATCAGGGAAGACACGGAAAAAGTGAACGAGAAAGGTAAGGAACTGATCGACGACACCAAGAAGGCGCTTGACCATGCGAAAACTGATAAACCGACTTCTCACGAACCGATTTCCGATGGACCAACAGACGGAAACAACGACACCGATGCGGCAAGCGAACCAAATCAATGACCGGCGACGTTGCGGGGCAGGTCGTAATCGCTGGGGATCCCGGAATACCTCAGAATGGCGATGGCGGTTGCCATAAAAACTGCGCCTTTGCCAACCGAAAAGAGCAATCTGAAAGGAACAAAGCATGTCCCGACAATTTCGTGACCAATGGTGTTCTTTGACGAGACTTTTCACAATTGTGCTGGTGCTATTTGCACAAGGAGTCACCGCTGCTGATCGTCCGTCAGATCACCGAATTACGCAGACCGTCGAGCGAGAACTTCAAAACGACTTCCGCCTGCGAGAAGCCGAGATCGAAGTTCGCACGACCGCAGGCAAAGTGACGCTGACTGGCAAAGTCGATAGCGTTCTCGACAAGCGGCGGGCTGAGCGGCTCTGCAGGAAGATTGATGGAATTCAAGAAGTCTCGAATCGAATCGAGATCGAACCAGTTCCACGCTCCGACGAGGACATTTCTCACGCCGTTACCGGACGATGGGAAGAAGACAGCTTGCTTCACTCGCAGAATCTGGAGGCAGTTGTTGACAGTCGTGTCGTAACGATTAAAGGTACGGTTAGTAGCTTCTACCAGCGGCAGCACGCTGAGCAGTTGGCACGTGAAGTCCATGGTGTGCTGTTGGTTCGCAACGAACTGAAAATTGAATCCAACGTCGCCGCAGCCGTCCAATCGACTCCGTTTTCCGATGAGGATGTCAGAGGTCGAGTGCTCGAATCCATCGACCGCGACGCCACATTGTTTCAATTGCCAATCGATGTGACGATTGAAAAAGACGTCGTCACGCTGACAGGTGCTGTGGAAAACCTGGATCAACGAGATCGAGCGACGCGGCGAATTCGATCCCTTCCGGGAGTCAGGCAGGTCAACAATCAACTTACCGTGGGCAGCATCGTCCCTGAAGCCTTCCGAGTTTTGAAACCGAGCGATGATCCGGATGCCCGTGTGGCGCACGACGTGAGTGCGGAACTACAGGCTGATTCTGCGGTCGATCCCACAAAGGTTGACGTCACGTCGTCTGGTGGTTTCGTCGTGCTGCGTGGTTCTATTCCCAGCATGTATCAAAAGCTTCGCGCCGCTCACATCGCTCGGCAAGTGGCCAGCGTGCGTTGGGTAACCAACGAACTGACTGTTGATGACGATCCACGTGACGACGCTGAAATCCAGCGTGGAGTCGAGCGACTTTTGGAGTCAGATGCCGCGATCAACGACGATCACATAAGTGTGAGCGTCAATAAATCCTTCGTGTCACTTTCCGGCACAGTTGACAACATCGCCGAAAAGAGGCGTGCAACCCGCATCGCCACCCGAATCCGCGGCGTGCTTTCCGTCAGCAACGACATCGAAGTCGAGTGGTCGCGACAACTGGACGACAAACTGATTCACGAACAGATCATTGCACGGCTGAATGCCGACTCGACGACACGCCGCATCGTTGATCGCATCCAGATCACAGTCACCGGCGGCAATGTCACGATCAAGGGAATAACCGATCTTTGGGCGGAACAGCGTCGAGCTATTCAGATCGCCGAGTCAACCGATGGGGTTCGCAGCGTGCAGCACGGTTTGACGGTAGACAACTTGAAGTGATAAACAATCAGATTCGTCCCATCAAGACAAGTATCAGCAGGATGACGACGATCAAGCCAAGCCCACCGGTCGGTCCATAGCCCCAACGGCGACTGTGTGGCCAGGCTGGCAATGCGCCGAGTAGCATCAGAATCAAAATGATTAAGAGAATGGTTCCGAGCATGAGTGTTCTCCTTGCAGGCCTTAGCCTGGTTGTTGTGTGGAATCCGCCTTTGACGCGACGACACGTCGCGAATGCTGGAGCCCAAATGATTTGGTATAGCAATGTTTATGCCGTTTTTCACATTCGCTTTCGGCGGTGGAAAAGCGTCTGCCATGCGACGCGGCAACGACAGCCCCTGGACAATCATGGTTTTTGTAGTGTCGTAAGTACAGGTCTTCCACTGGAGAAAGCTTTGTATGTATGGTCGCCCGACGTTCAACGTGGCTACTGTGCAGCCAATTTTAAAATTGGCCTCACAGGCTGGGTTGCTGCTGACGTGCAATTGTTTTGCGAGATCCATGCACCTTTTGGGCGTTGGCACGGCATTCGCGTTCGATCAAATTCACGGTGGAGTGCAGCAACTGTGTCCATCACCCTTCCGATGAATTGCTGTTATCATGGAACTGAGATTGGCAGGGTCGGTGATCTGACGCGACCGTTGAATCAGCACAAGCTCTGACAATTCTAAACTTATTGCAGCCGTCACTGATGGCGAGAGGAAGGAATAAAATGCAAACAATGAATTTGGCTTCACTCGCCGGACTTGTAGCCGGTTCTTTGGTACTCAACGGTGGTCGATCAATCGTAGCACAGGAGGCGACGAAGACACCCAACACGACGCCAACCACTGACACTGGTGAAAGTGCTGTCGATGAAGCGCACGTCGCTGACGAAAATGTCATTCGAATGAACGACATGGCCTTCGTGAAGGCGTACGCATCCGGAGATGCAAAAGCTCTCGCCGAACACTTTGCAACCGATGCGGAATATGTTCACGATTCCAACGTCACCTGCCGTGGACGTACCGCGATTCAGGAATCGCTGACTGAGTTTTTCAAGGCGAATCCTGGCTGCAAACTTGTCAAGGAAATCGATTCGATCCGATTCGTCAGTCCGGGGGTCGCGATCGAAGACGGTTCTACATCATGTACTTGTGCCGATGAGTCGTCTTATGTTGCTTGTCGCTACACCACAGTGCATGTCAAAACCGACGGCAAGTGGTTGGTGGCGAGTGTGCATGACAGAGACGCGCACGATCTGAAAGAGCACAGCCTGAAGCTGGAGCAGCTCGCTTGGTTGCAAGGCAACTGGGTGAATGAAGGGCATGATGCGGTTGTGCATTTCGCATGTGAACCAGTCGATCACGGCAATTTCCTGTTACGCTCATTTTCCATAGAGATCGCCGGACACGAATCGATGACAGGGACTCAGCGAATCGGTTGGGATGCACTCGCCGGAAAGTTGCGAACATGGATTTTCGACTCGTCTGGTTCTTTCGGTGAAGGCACATGGTATCACGAGTCGGATCAATCATCGCCAGGCAGATTCGGTACGACCAAAACTGGTTCGCGATTTTTTGGAGACAAATACGATGAAACGATCTACCTGGAAAATGGCTGTACTCCTCGGAGTAGCCTTGTCATTCTGTCAATTCAATGGAAGTGAACGAAACACCGCGAATGCCGCGAGTCCTGCACAACGAGGCGGCGGAGGCGGAGGTGGCGGACCTCATGGCGGCGGAGGTGGCGCACATCTCGGTGGTGGATTTCGTGGGGGCGGCGGAATTCATGCTCCAGCAATCAACGGGCCTCGCAATATCGGCGGCAACGCACACGTCAACGGTGGTGGAGTGATCCGCAATTATAATCCCGGTGGCGGCGTTCCACGTGGTAATGGACCTGGTGTCGGTGTCGGAAACGGAATTGGTCCTGGCATCAACGGCGTCAATAATCGGAACATCGGTCGCATCGTAGGGTCGGCAATTGCGAACGGAAGCCGTTTGTCAGGGCTTGCGAATCGCAACTACAACGGCAACGCCCTTAACTTGAACAATCGTCAAATCTCGCTTGCTAACAAGCTGTATCGTCCAGCCTACTCTCGGCATTCCAATTATTACCATGGATCCTGGAACGGAAATCGAGGCTCAGGACTTGGCTCAGGATTTGGGTCTGGATTGGCATCCCGCCTCGGTTATGGCATTGGCTCAAACCTTGGTTACGGCTGGAGCCTTGGAAACGGTAACCGATCTGGATACGGTGACCGATCTGGATACGGTGACCGATCTGGATACGGAAACCAATATGGATACGGAAACCAATATGGATACGGAAACCAATATGGATACGGAAACCAATATGGATACGGTCGTGGCTACGGCTATAGTGGCGGGAATCGCCGCTACGGATACCGTCCATTGGGTTGGGGACTTGGTGGCTGGGGACTTGGATCGCTGGCCTACAACAGCGGCTATCTTGGTTACTCAAATCCTTACTTCACGTCCGGCGGCTGGAGCGGTTACAACTATTCACGGCCGGTTCAGGTGTCCTACACAGTGCCGGCAACGGTGATCGAAAATTCGACGACCACACCCGATGCGTCGGTGTCCGTTATGGATGACGCTGTGGCTGCGTTCCAGCGAGATGATTACGATGCTGCATTGGATATCGTCAATAAGGGTATCACGCAGAGTCCAGACGACGCGGTGCTGCATGAATTCCGGGCTTTGGTGCTGTTTGCAAAGCAGGACTATCAACAGGCCGCTGCGACGATTCATTCAGTTCTTGCCGTTGGGCCAGGTTGGGACTGGACGACGATGAGTGGCATGTATTCCAATGTTGATCTCTATACGACTCAGCTTCGAGCGTTGGAGTCCCTTACAAAATCCAATCCGCAAGACGCCGCGTCAGAGTTTCTGTTATCCTATCACTACCTGTCATGTGGCCACAACGATGCCGCAATTCTCCATCTACAACATGTCGTGACACTAATGCCGAATGATCGAGTCGCCGCAGACATCCTGCAAATGCTTCAGCCGCCGCCAGCAGACGATTCGACAACCGCATCGAATTCAGCCCCTCCTGCTGCGGAAACGGCACCACCGCAAATCGCACCTGTCGATCCAAAGATGCTTACGGGAAATTGGAAGGCGATGCGGCCCGATGGTTCGGAGTTCAAACTCAACATGACGGACGATGGCAAGTTTACATGGAGCTTTTCTCTCAAAGGGCAGCAAGCACACGAATTTGGCGGAACATACGCAGTCGAAGAAAATGTTCTGGTACTTGAAAGAAAAGACGGTGGTTCGCTGCTCGCAGAAATAACACCTGACAGCAGCGGAAAATTCAATTTCCGTATGGTCGGCGCGCCAGAATCAGACAATGGCCTCGATTTCTCAAAGTGAAATATGACTGGATTCTTGATATGTCGGAATTCCGCAGTGAAATGGATTCTATGGGAGAAGTTCTGGTTCCTGTAGACGCCTATTACGGTGCGCAGGCTCAGCGGGCTGTGGAGAATTTCCCGATCTCGGGATGGAGACTTCCGGTTCCGCTGATTCATGCAATGGCCCGAGTGAAACTGGCTTGTGCCGTGGTGAACAACGAACTCGGAAAGCTGACCGGGACCGGTAAAACGCCTCTGCAGACGAACCATGTCCATGCGATTCTGCAGGCCTGTCGTGAAATTCTGGAAGGGAAGATGGCGGACCAGTTTCCTGTGGATGTTTTCCAGACGGGCTCGGGCACATCCACCAATATGAATGTGAACGAAGTGATTGCCAACCGCGCCATCGAGATTTCCGGTGGCGATCGTCGGGCCAAAGAGAAACGGATTCATCCGAACGATCATGTGAATATGGGGCAGAGCAGCAACGACGTTTTTCCGACTGCTATTCATGTCGCCACTGCCTGTGAAATTCATCAGCAACTCATTCCGCAACTGGAACGGTTGCGGGCGTCACTTCGCGGGAAGGCTGACCAATGGGATCACATCATTAAAATCGGTCGGACTCACCTGATGGATGCAACGCCACTCCGTCTGGGACAGGAGTTTGGAGGGTTTGCGCGTCAGATAGCACTGTCTGTCGATCGCGCGACTGCGGCCGCAAAAGCCGTGTATGAACTCCCGGTGGGCGGAACTGCGGTCGGCACCGGCATCAACACCCATCCGGAATTCGGCAGACGTGTGGCCGACCATCTGACTGCGCAGACAGGGATTCCCTTCGTGGAGGCGGCTAATCATTTTGAGGCAAATGCACATCGCGACGGATTGGTGGAATCACACGGTCAGATCAAATCAATCGCCACAACTCTGTTCAGCATTGCGAATAACATTCGCTGGCTCGGTTCCGGTCCACGATGTGGAATCTCTGAAGTCATTTTGCCCGATCGACAGCCGGGATCGTCGATCATGCCTGGCAAAGTCAATCCTGTGATGTGTGAATGCATGATGCAGGCTGCTGCTCGAGTGATTGGAAACGATACCACGATGACTCTGGGTGGAGTTGCAGGCGGGAATTTCCAACTCAACATTATGATGCCTGTCATGGGACACACGATGCTGGAAAGCATCTCGCTGCTTTCAGGCAGCATCCACGCATTCGTAGATTTTTGTCTGCAGGGGCTGGAAGTCAACGCAGCGGCCTGTGAAGCAAAAGTTGAGCAGAGCCTGTCCATGGTCACCAGCCTGAACCCATACATCGGATACGAAGCAGCGTCCAGACTCGCTCAGGATGCAGTCGCCTCCGGGAAGACAATCCGTGAGGTCTGCCTTGAACAGAAAATTCTGGAGCCAGAAGTCTTGAATAAAGTTCTCGACCCGTTCTCGATGACGAGCCCGCACGAGTAACTCTGCCTTTTTGTTTGTCGTGTGGTACAAAAAATCTCAGCCGTGGGCGAAAGCCGCCGTCGTGATTTCTCATTGTATTACGGCGTCAAAGTCCGTTCGCCGCGCGGTACGGGCTACACTGCTGCTTTTCGTTCCGAAAAGAACCCACCTTGACTTGCCGTGTTCGAAAGCCTTTCAGGCCGACGGCAGGCCATGAATGATCTGCCGGCCCTCGCCTTCCTCGCCGTCAAAGTCTACGACCATCTGGCAGCACTCGAAGAGTAAACCGCAACAGTCGGGCGGTCAGTGACAGAGGCCGCCCATTTTACGACCGAATCAACAATCACATGAGGAACATGCCAAAGACAAAAACCACAACAGCCCGCAGTCGCAAACAGCCATCCATTCAGCAGTCCGTCATCCAGGACACATTCATTGGCGAAGCCCGAGTGAATTATCTCCACTGCGACCATGTGATGTTCAAAATCACAGGCCCAGCAGATGTGGCGAACTTCGTTAGATCGATTCTGACGGACAACAGCCGTGAGCACTTCGTCGCTCTGTACCTCAACGCTTCGCATCATGTGGTCGCTTATTCCATCGTGTCGATCGGCTCCGCCAATTCTGCCCCGGTCGCGCCACGAGAAGTCTTTCAGCGAGCCGTGCCAACAGGAGCCATCTCAATTGTGGTCGCCCACAACCACCCGTCTGATTCCACCGACCCCAGCAGCGAAGACCGAGCCGTCACCAAAAGACTACGAGACGCCGGGCAACTACTCGGGATTAAAGTCCTTGATCATTTGATCGTGACCGATTCCGCTTACCTGTCACTCAAGGACGACGAAGGCTGGTAGCCAATGTCACTATCACCGCAGCCAGCCGAGTCTCCATGTGATACTCAACATCCACACGAACAGCATGAGATCGCCCGCATCTGGATTCGACATTGCCAGATCGATCAGCGGGAAAGCCAGCAGAAGATACGGTAACGCAGTCACAAATCAGGCCGCCTCCTGTAGTGACGAGTCGGGTGATTCAGTCGCTTCCGGCCGTACATACACCGGCACCGGAGTTCGACGCAGTTTCAGCACACTGTGGTTCAGCAATTCAAAATTGTGTTGCTTACGGCGTTCATTCACGGCTCGCAGGATGTTCAGCAGTTGTCGACGAATCGGTGCGTAGCGGGCGAATGGAATGCGGGCAAACTCCCTGGCAAGGTTTTCCGCCGATCGATGTGTGGCAAGATCCAGCAGGTGGTCGCGAAGCTGTCGGTAGGTGTCGTCGTCGATGCGGACATGCGCGTGCCACTTGATGCTGGCACCGCCGGCTGGCGTCACGCCGGATCTGCGGTACGAGATTGAATACCCCTGAAACTGGATTGGTCGTCGGCGGCAGTCGCGCAGATGCTCACCCTCGCCGCCTTTGGCTGTCGGCTGCTTCAAAGCGTGATGCCCTTCGCTGACCAGCAGGATGAACCAGTGCTGGTGTCGCAGATAATGAGCATTGGAAACGCCGCGTTTCTTGCGATGTCCGGGTTCCCATTCGCTGACGTCGATGCCGTACATAGCACCCGAGTCAAACCTTTACAGCAGTCCCCTGTCGCATCCTTCGGACGCAACTCGGGTATCCACCATCAGTCTGCCGTTTCAAGAGATCACTCCTCCCAGCAGATTCACTGACAAGCCCTCCCCTGCCTGTTGCGGTTGGGCTTTTCATTGACCCAACCTCTGGACAAATATTTCCATTCCGTGGTAATTGGTGGGGAATGTTTAACCATGAAAGGAGTCAACAATGAATGACATCAAGAAAAAACCAGCATCAGCCCCAGTGAAGGTTTTCCGTCAGGGAGCAATCGCCGCATCAATCTGGAAGCGCCAGGCCACCTGCGGCTTTGAGTACTTCGACTTCACCGTCAGTCGCTCGTGGAAAACGTCATCCACCGGCAAAGAAGGCTATTCCAGCAGCTTCTTCGTCCGGAGCGCTGACGAATTGCAGGTCGTGATTCAGGAAGCCGCCGATTGGATTGAAAGCCAGCCTGCAGGAAAGCAACGAGTTCAAAGCTCAGACGATTCTGCAGAAAGCGGCGTAAATCGTTCGTACCGACGATGGTCGTTCGACCGGCCAGAGTGATCGGACTCAGGCGGGACGACCAGCGTACCCAGGAAAGGGCGACTTTCGATTCTACCTGTCCACTTTGAGCGCGGTCGCTATCGTTGACAGTGGCAACACAAGAGTCAGAGGAGCGTCTTTGAGCGGGATGGCCCCGTAAGACGCATACCACTTCGCAGCCCGAGTGGACTTGGCGTCAATCAGAATGGCGACGCCGCCGACTTCGGTGGCCGCCAGCAGGCACCTTCGGCCAGCCGCAAGAATCAATTGCCCGCCAAGTCCCTCTCCCTGACAGGAAAGATTGACTGCCAAACGAGCGAGTCGAAAAACGGGCACATCGTTTCGGGCCAACCCTTTTTTCAAAACGTCCGGCGTGATCGCATATTCCAGCGAAGCCGGACTGAGACTGTAGAATCCATGAATCGTTTTACTGTCCGAATTCGAAATCGCCAGAAACGTTTTGGAAGCCCCTCGGTCGTGGTTTTTTCGAGCGTGCTGCTGCAGAAATTCGTTGAGGGCAGATTCTCCGCAGTCAAACGAGCCACGATCATGTTTCTTAGAAATTGGCTCTTCGTGCCATTCAGAAACATTCATGACGGCTTCGGCAGAGCACGAGCCGCCTTACGCAGTTTCGCATTGGGTGCCGGAGGATTCTCCAGAAGATCCAGGACACGGCGACTATCGCGTTGCGTCAGTTTGACGTTTTCATGTTCCTCAATGACGGAATGAGCTTCGCGCAATGCCGTACGAAGAATGAAATCTGTCAAGTCCGTCTGTGCCAGAGCGACGGCGCGCATAATCACCGCTTTGTCTTCTGAACGAATTCGCAGGGCGACTCGACTGTTTTCACTCACGGCTTCTCTGGGCATGGCAATCTCCTTGTTGTACGTTTTGAAAATGTACAACGTATTGCAGCAATCGTCAACACCATCTGGCGATAGACCTCGAACGCCTTGCCGCCTTTGCCGCTGGCATGTAGGTAAAGCGGTTTCTTCATGGCGTCGGCGGCTTCCAACGCCTCAGTTTCGAAGGCGTCGTGGTCCGAGGGTGACATTGCCTCCCAGAAGGCCATAAACGCCTGCTGTCGTGAATTCTGCTTTTGGATAGCCTGACGCTCGCGTTTGGTGCTCGCGCGCTGTTGTGCTTGTTTTTGGGATTCTTTGGCCTGCTGGCGTTCGTGTCGCTGAACGGAACTTTCAAAGCCCGGCGGAAAAGCGATTGTGTCGGACTTCCTGAGGGCCTGGACCAGAAATCCCGGACCGCAGGGTTGGCCTCGCCTGTTGTACCAGTCGTAGAGTTCCAACATTTCGCGAATGCGGGTTGCTGGCTGAGACAGCGACAACTGTTCTGCCGATGCGGGGCCGATGCCGCGCTTGATCAGTTGGCGTTCAAGTTTCTCAATGCCTTTCTGCAGCGTCCGTTTTAATCGCGCTGAGTTGTAGTTGCCATCCTATGTGACAACGTTGAGAAGAAATCTTTCAGTCGGGTTCTGTTGTGATTTACTTCAGGACGGATAGATTCAAACTGTGTGCAGCCGCCGCCAACACTCAGTGTACCACCAGAGCGTAGACATGTAACCACGTTTCGCCGGAAACTCGGTGGAGCATCTGTTGATGCAGGGGACGGTCCGTGACTACAATTGCTCCTCTGGCAAACTCCTAAGGTTGGGCTCCATGGACTGCAGCGTGAGGGTTTTTGGCGGAACGCTGAACACAGCCGTGATGATTGACTTGTCAGATACCTTTTAAATTGATGGTGATTTGATGTCCTTGACGATTCCTCAGGAGTATGCGGCGTTTATCCGTGACTCAGTGGCCAGCGGGCGTTTTCGTTCCGAGGACGAAGCGGTCGCTGAAGCACTGCGTTTGTTGCAGCGCCACGAAAAACAGTTGGCGGCTTTGAGAGCCGATTTGCAAGTGGGAATTGACGCTTTGGATGCCGGTGATGTCAGTGAGCTGGATGTGGACGACATTAAGCGACGCGGGCAGGAACGCCTGAAACAGCGACTCTCAACATCGCCATGACAAGTCGCCGAATCCTCTATTCCGGTCCGGCGCGCCAAGATCACGATGAGATTTGGGACTACATTGCTGCGAACAATCCGATCGCCGCAAGTAAGTTTATTGACAGAATATTGAAGACGTGCCAGTCGTATGCAAATGAACCACGGCTCGGCGAAGCACGGTTCGACCTGATGCCGGACTGTCGACACTTCTCCGTTGCTCAGTACGTTATTTACTACCGGCCTGTCGCGGATGGAATTGAACTGATCCGCATCCTTCACGGTGCCCGTAGTGTTGATGATTTGCGATAGAGCTGCCGACTCTTTCGGCAAGCAGGAAATCGACGAGTGTGCGCTGGCCGCATGGCTGCGCGAAAATGGCTGCCAGAATTCAAGCCAGCCATCCTAAACTCCGCATCCAGCGAAAACTGCAGTCACGGGAAGACGCAATCGCTCCCGCTGGTCGCTTCGTTATGGATTGCGGCCCACTTGGCAAAAAAAAAAGATGCCAGATGCCTAAAAAACGGCGGCTGGAGGCGCTGTCAGAAGAAATCATGCAACAAGTTCGCGTTACCTGGGTAACATCTCGCCGTGGATTTTTCCCGCACGGCGCAATCTTCGCGATCCCAGTTCCACTGGACACAAACATGGCGACTACCCCAACTGTCAATACGATTATTGTCGCCGATCACATCTGGCGAGGCCAAGGTAAAACAAACATCATAGGGATATTTGACGTACTGAGCGTGCCTCAACTTAACCCCACCTACGCACAAGAGATTTGCATCTACATCGCAGTCGCCGACGTTGCTTCTGACACGACGGCCAAGCTCAGTATCACGCATCTTGAAAGTGATCACTCTGTTTTCGTCCATGATGTTCCGGTGTCGAAGAGCGAAAAACTGTCGCAATCACATTTGATCATTCCAGTTCCAGAAAACACGCTGGATTTTCCGTATGAGGGCATCTACGCAATCGACATATGCTTTGAAGACATAGCTGTTAAGACACTCAGGATAAATGTTCTACATAACACTTAGTCGATGCAAATCGGGTCGGAAGTACTCCGCGCGCAGAGCCACATTAAGAATCACGCTGTGGGCCGCAGTATTCTCGACGACGCAAGTTCCACACAATGGCGTCCAGCCATCATGCTCATCCGCACGCTGAAAACATTTGCCATTCTTCACCAACCGGGGTCCAGCGATCAGCGTGGCTACTCACCCCTCGGTCGCCGCCTGATCCAGCAACCGCAAAGCATCGTTCCGCGCGGCGGATTCACCAATGGTTGCATTAACCCAGATTTTGGCCAGTGACAGCGACATGAGTCTTAATCGTGGAGGTTACGGATGTTGTATCTGGCGAGCCCCTATTCCCATCCTGCAGTATTCGTCCGCCTTACAGCGGTTTCGTGGTGCTTGGCATGCGACGCCCCGGCTCATATCGGTCGGCACATCGTCTTCTAGCGCATCATACACGGACACAGTTTGGTTCTCCACGGGCTGCCGACCAATTTGCCGTTCCGGGAGCAATTCGACCGTGATCACCTGCTGAAGTGCCACAAGGTGGTCATGTCGATCTTCCACTGCTGGCGGGAGTCGATCGGCGTGTGGCGTCCTGTTGACGAGCAACCTTGCCTTCAGCAAATCGGACCAGATCTTCACGGACGAAATGACCACAGCCGCGGCCATCGATCGCCTCGTGCATCACAGCGTAATCATCGAACTGAACGTGCGCAGCTACCATGTGTAAACGACAAAGAAGACCAAAACACGGACTCCGCAGTAGTTGAGTTTCCAAAACCAGCCGGGAATTCTAGTTGTCGCTAAACCGCACTTGTAACTGTCGCCGAACACCACGGACCAGATTGGGAGAGCGTGAGTGCCAATCAGCCTTGTTCCGTTGTACTGCCGCAGTTCAACCAGATTTTCGGAACGGCGAGTTCCAAAACGACCAGATACGGCATTGCGCTCTCCCTCCATATTCGGGCAGCAGGGCTTGTTGGCGGTGATCTCTGCATATCCGTTCAGTCCTGGTTCATGCTGTCAAAATCATGCTGTGTCCCCGTGAAACTCTTCTGACACCTACCACCTTCAGGAATCGTGTTACGTTCATGCTGTGTCCCCAACGATCCTCACCTTCCCCTCGAGTCAACAAGCGGCACGCCGAGATTCCGGAAGCCATGGGCTAAATCGATATTGGTTTGCAGGACAGCGATTCCAAAATTCAATCGATAACGTTGCTCAGCTTTGCAGACACAGCAAGCACTTGTTCAAAACTTGAAATATCGACTCGTGGGCTTCGATACTCAATATAAAGTTTCATCGCATTAGCGACTGACGGAATCTCAAATAACAACTTCCGTTTCAATTCATCGGCAAATACTTCAAACCTTGCATGGACAGGGTCGTCAGTCGATGCGTTTCCAGCTACAAGTTTCTTCGCAAGTTTTCTTGTCGCAGAACTAGCGCTTTCTTCTGCGAGGAGATACACGTCCCGCATCGAGGCGCCGCCGGACAATGCCGAAAACACTTCCCCTAAGTTTTGTTCCTTCAAAGGGCGCCGATTTGTATCTCGAAGTTCGGTGACTTCAGGGATTCTTCCACCAAGCATGGAGCATGCCTCCACAATCTCTATAGGAGTCGCAGTAGCACTAAACCAGCCACGTTCTTCGATCGTTTTCCAAATCACCTCGGCAGAACTAACAGCAAAATTCGATCGTAGAATTGTCCGACCAAGGCTCGTAAGGCGAAGGGGGCTAGCTCTAAGAGCGAGTGCTTCACCGAATCCCCTGCCGGCTCGCATTATGTTCTCATACTCGACCTCAAGTCCAGTGCCTTCTTGATTCCGAATCGTCGGCGCGAAGAACATTGTTCGATATTCACTTACTGCGTTGTCACGATTTTCCCAGCGAGCAATAACACGATCGAATGCGGAGAATACAGTAGAAATCGTCTGATTCGCGTGAGGGGCATTGAGGCCCGCAGCAAGCCCCGAAGAAACCTCGCAATTGCGTGGATCTATTAGGTAATTCAGGAAAATCCTCTGGGAATTAATATGAACTCCATCAGCATCGGCCATGGTATGAGGTGAGTACATCTGGACAACGTCGCCGATGAGTTGGCCCGACGTTCGTCCGCCCCGACCTGCGATGTTGCGTAGTAGCAGCGGCGACATTGCGGAGTATCCCGCAGACTCGGCATCGAAATGAGCGGTAGCTGCGATCACGACTGCTCTGAAAGGAAAATCTGCACCCTCCGCGAGCGTAGTGGTGGCAAATACCACGCGTAACCGACGGCTCTCTAGTAGATCTTCTATTTGATTACGAACTGCTGACGGCAGCGCGGCATTGTGGTAAGCAATTCCGCGGCGAAGACAGTAAGTAAGAAGGGATAAGTAGGGAAACTCTTTATCTATTCTTGTAGCGGCAGCATTCAGCCTGTCGTCCCGAATCTCGGCCACTTCATTGCCCGCAATGGTCGCAAATTCGCGAGTTTGCGCTCTTGATGAACAAATCACCAAAACCGCCCCACCCGTTCTCTTGTTCCATGTTCTCGAATACCAGCTGCACCGCCGCCCCAGTGGTATCTTCAGCGCATTCTGCATCCCTTTTTGCGGAACAAAACTAGACGGCCAATTGGGCATTTCCGGCGCAAAGTTCTCGAACGCCCAAAACGAAGGATCGCCGACAGGAGACGTAGCGTCGTGTAGAAATAACTTATCCTCTTCTGACCAATACGCCTCGACAATTGGATTTGGTCGCCACTCAGAGGTTACCACTGCGTCAGCCTTGAGCCATTTTGCAAGGACTTCGTGATTTTGGACTACAGCAGATATGGCAAGAATGCGACTAGGCGTTCCGGCAATTGCTTGCTCCATGAGCATGCGTGCGATAAACGATTCGTAGAATGCACCGCGGACACGTTGAGTTATCAGGTGCACTTCATCAAGCACGAGGACGGAGATGCGCTGGAGTATTCTCGGGGAATTCACGACCAGTCCGTCGATTTTCTCTGGCGTGCCAACAATGATGGCATTCCCTGCTGACGATGCGATTGCCCCGTCCCCGTATGCTTCAATGACTTCGATGTGACTACCAGAAAGCCGATCGCGGAGCGTCTTGCATATGGTGCGAGCTACGGCTCGGTATGGAGTGACCAAAACACCAATTCCGTCATCACCTTGCAGTGCGAGGACGAGTGCAAGTTCGGCTACAAAGGTTTTTCCGGTACTTGTCGGAGTGCAAAGCACAAAGTTACGCTTCGCCCGGAACCAAGATTGAATCGCTGCGACTTGGCTGGGCATCAACAGCATTCGCCTAGTTCGGATCAAGGCATCTCGATACCAGGCAGGCAACACTTGCGCACCGGCTGTCAAAGATACATCCAAGCTCATAGCGCCAAGCAGTGGCAGTGTTTGACCGATCCTGTACGATAATGATTTGTCAAATACTGACGAGAATCTTGGGTTACACGAAAGGAGATACAAACTGTCTTGAGCGTCTCGACACAACCCCGGATCTGCGGCGAGCCACGGTTCCGTGAGACACTGTGGCGTTACTTCACGTACGCTTGACGACACCTTGCTTTCAATGCCGAACAGAGCACAGAGTATCCAGTCGGAAGAATCCGACGGAGGCTTCAGTTGCTCATACTGTTGCCAAGCTGAATAAGCGCCAGGCATGTTTCCGCTTTGCAAGTAAGCAATACTCGCCTCACGGTACCAATGTGCGCGATCATCAGTATCTTGAAGCAATTCTGCTACATAGTACATGACTCTCGCTGCGCAACAGATTGGCGTATGAACGGTGTGCGGGACAACGCGTTGAATGCTGCTTGGAAGATCAGCCCACATCGAAGCGATTTTCCGGGCTGCACTCACAATCTTGAATAGAATTGTTTGATGCAATGCTGCGTTTACACCAATCAGAACGCCGTAATAGTTCGCCAACAAGTCCGCTTCCTTCGCGGAAAGGCCGTGCTTCTTCACTTCGGCATTTATGCGGTCGAGGGATTCACTCATGATCGCCCTCCCCAACAGCAAAACTTCTGTACGTGCCTTCTATATCGGGAACGCTAACGAAAATTGCAGCAACATTCGGCCAGCCTTCATCTTTCAGAGCCTGCACGATTTCTTGAAGTACGACAACGCTGTCGTTCACGTCGCATTCATCATCGGCAACACCAGTCGAAAGCAGTTCAATCTTGACCGAATCCGCCTCACACGTACCAAGGCAATCATTGAGCCTAGGAATCAACGACTGTTTTCCGCAGTGCGCCAGATCAGCTTTTGCGTGTTCAGCGGTGGAGAATATCCGAGATTTCGGGTAAAGCGCAGCAAAGTCTTGCAGCGTCGCTTTAAAGTACTGCAGATTCTCCCGAGTCGTTTTGATCTCTTGGAGACAGAATCGGTCGTCATCAGGATTCCGACGAACATGAAACATCCTGACATCAGCAAGGGGAAAATTTCCCTTTCCGAATGGGTCTGCTTCGCGGAAACACCCAATAAATGGATACTGAATATCGAATTCTCGTTGCGATACAACATAGACTGCAAATTCGGAGACACTCCCCAACAACGTGCTGTTAATTGTCGCTGATTGTTTCGCAGGAATTCCCTCCGCACATTGCTCATCTGTCAGAAATCGGCAGCCTTCAAGTAAATGGCTGTTCAGAAGGCGTACGAATTCGCCTGTGTCTGTGACACGAACGCAGGTCACTGAGTCATATTGGTCTGCATCCCAATGGTACGTTGCCACGAACTCTCCCACTCTATAACAGAGGCGCCATCAATTGCATCAAGTTGTCAGAATCGCGAGACATCTTGCTTGATTGCTTGTTTGATTTGCAGGATCACAGCTTGCTCTTGGAAACAGAAGCTACCCCGCACTGCCTGCACGATCCGGTAATCTTCCGCATCATATTTGAACTCCGATTCCGCGTGAACCTCTGCGGCGATTTGGGTTTCGCTCTTTGGACATTTAGTTCTTGTCGAGAGCAAACAAAGCAGCTCATTTCTGAATCAATGAGCTGCGTCCATTTTCGTTCCACCTTTTGTGCCTCCTCCTATGCCTCTCTGCTACTTGTACCATTCCGCTTTGATTGCCGCGATGTCCATGTGCTTCCACTCCTCCTTCCAAAGTTCCCAGTACGGGATGTCGTTCGACGAAGGCACGGGATTACATTGATCGATTTGGACAATCGAAGGCAGAACGACTGACTCGCCGACAAGCAGTGCCTCGCCCTGGCGGAAGGAGGTCATCTTGTCGATCAGCGACCCGAGAGAATCCGGCAGCAGTTTCTTGACGTAGCTCTGGTCAACCGGATTCGTAAGGCGCATCGCGATGAAATTGTTGCACTGCGAGAAGATCGTCTCTGAGATTTCGGACGGGCGTTGGCTTGCGAGGAGCAAGGTCACGCCGTACTTGCGGCCTTCCTTTGCGATGCGCTCGATGGACGTCTTCGAAGAGCGGTACTTCGAGAGCTCGCTGTTCGGCACGTACTTGTGCGCCTCTTCGTAGACGAGGAGGATGGGCACGTCGTTGTTGACTTTCTCGTTCGGGTCTTTGGCGCATCGCAGGCGCTTGTAGATGTACCCGTACTCGAAGATCAGGCGGGAAATGAGTGAGACCGTGATGCTAAGGACTTCGAACGGTACGCCGCTCAGGTCGATGACTGTGACGTTAGACTTGTTTTCTGCCGTGTAGCCGAGCAAGGTCTGGAGCGTCTGCTCGAACGTGATGGCCTTCGACCGCTCCCCCAGAAAGAATTCAAGCCGGCTGTCGTTGACCTTGCTTTCCAACCGATTGATGAAGTTGGTGAGCTTGGTGTGCAGACTGCCGTTCTCGAACTTAGGCTGACCTGCCTTCTCCTTGTTGCTCGAAGCATATACCTCACCAGTATCGACGCGCTCCGTGTTCTTAGCGATGGCGTAATTCAAGACCTCTTGGATGTCGAACAGAAGCGGCGAATCAAGGTGAATTCGTTGCTTGTCAGCTGACGAACCGGTGAACTTCGCACGCCGGTCTTGCAGCACGGCTTCCTTGAAGACATTCCGCTGGTTGTGATCATTCGCTTCGGTGTCGATGAAGAATTCTTCCAGTTCCTCGCCATTAAGCATCCAGTACGGCAAAACCAGGTTTGAAACGTCGATGAAGTTCGCGGTGGGAAAGGCGGATCTGTACTCGGAGTGGATGTCGAAAATGATGATGTGCGAGTTGTTGAGCGCGAAGTTGCCATTCTTACCATCCACTGCGCGCTGGATGAGCGTCGCCAGCGTATGGGACTTGCCTGAACCGGTGGAGCCAACGATGGCGATGTGCTTGTTGAAGAACTTGTTGCCGTTAACCGGCACCTGGACGCCGGGATTCGACGAAAGCTTGGAGAAACAGAAGCTCTCTTCGACCTTCACCGACTCCGAGTAGATGCGTTTGATGTCTTCAATCGTCGCTGGTTTGACGTCCTTCGGTGGTATCGCCAGCGAGTCACCGCCGCGCTCGAACTTTCCGTCCCGCAGAACACCAAGCGGAAATGCCTCAATGATGTGATTGCGCGTGCCATCGTCCCGCACCACAATCTCGAAGTTCTCGATGATCGCGATTAGAATGGCGTTCTCATTGTCGGCGATTCGGACATACGAGCCAACGCGAAGGGATTCCTCGGCAAGTTTGAAGTCTTCCAGCTTATCGACGACGATGCGGACCTTGTCTGGGAAGACTGCGACCACTTGCGCGTTGAGATCGGCTGCGGTAGTTTCGTCTGCCATTTGCGACCCCGATTCTATTAGATGATTGCCATGATATCTGTGAACTTTTCCAGTTGAATCTTGACGTGTTTGACGGCCTCGTTTGCAGGGTCAAAGTAGCTTTGCCCCAAGTGGAATTGGTAGACCTGTCGAGTCTTCGTGACCGTACCCACTGCCGCCGTTAGGTCGGCGATGGAGTTCAAAACTTTCAACTTGATCGCATTGTCGTGTGTTGCGAGTCGAGCAATCGATTTCGCGTTGAAGTCGGCACCGTGGAAGTCGTACCCGTCGATGAAGCCGAATTCCTCGGTCGCCAGTTCCTTCTTCAGGGCCAACAATTCGTCAGCGGGAAGTCCGTGAAAGTAGACGTAGGGACAGAACGATGATTTCCCGTCTCGTTTGGTCGTCTTTGACCACTTCCTAGAAAGTGTGTGCAGAAAGTCTTTGAGATCGCTCCGAACGAGCTTCCGAGGGTCAACTTCGACGAGGAAGAAACGCTCGAACGGGGACAGGTTGAGGCTGGCAAAGTACTCCTTACGCAGCGCAGTGAAGTGGACCTTCTTGCCTTTCTTCCGCACGAACCATTCGTTGAACAGTATGCTTGACGTATCTGCCTTTTCCAAAAACGCCTTCTTGGTGATGGTCCGGTTGGCCGGCTGCGGCTGGATCGACAACTCGCGAATCAGCGCAAGGGCGTTGTTGTAGTAGAAATACTCCGCGGTGAACGGCGTGCAGCCGTACGATATCTGCAACTGCTGGATGACATCCGCGAATTGAACCTCGAAGCTCGCTGCGTTGATGTCAAGGTCGAGAAACGACAGGAACTCGTCAAGCTCCGCGTCACTGAGACCGAGTTCCTCATGATGGCGGCGCTCGACCTTCTTCTCGCTGTAAGTGAGGAAGTGCTGTTTCAGAAACGCAACGTCTATCGGCACCGTCAGCTTGTGCTGGCCGGAGCTGTAGTGGCCGCGGAGGGAGTACTTGACGGTCGGCTTCGACTCAGCGTTGATCGTTTTGAAATGACTCAACATGTACATGACTGCCGGCTTGACGACCGAGTGGTTGTACTCCGTGCCCGCGTAGTACTTGCACTGCACGGCCGTAACTTCAGTTGCAGTGCGGATGTCGACGTCTTCGATGCACTCGACGGCAATCGAGCCGTCGGGGTCGGCCAGCTGGAGGAGGTTGAGTATTGAGTAGTCGAACTGGTAGAAGTACCCGCGTATCGTATCAACGGCGCTCCGGTCGCTCATGTGGACCGCTCGCTTATGCGCACCACTCGGTTAGCCATTTGCTGTCTCAACAATTATTTCCCCTCGTCCTTCTTTTTCCCCTCCTTGCGAATCGTTCCCGTCTTCTTGTCCGAGCGGATGTAGCGACCGTCCGCGTTTCGAAGCGTTCTGTCTTGTAAGCCATCCTTCTTTTCATCGCTGCCCGCCGTCTGGCCACTTCGTTCTTGCCGCCCCATGTGACCGACTCCTTCCAACGGTTTGAGAATCAAAGAATGCAGGGCGTTGCGACCCGACAGTTGAGTATCCCGACGTTGGTATCGAACGACGACGAGGCCACATTACTTTTAACTGCCTGCCACAAGAAAATACAGTGGCGGATGGGGTTCGTCAAGCGGTCATGTGGCACGCACTGAAGCTTTGGGGTGGACCACGAAAATGGGTCGCGAACGAAAACGGGGCGAACGAAAATCGAAAATGGGTCGGAAAATCGAAAATCGAAAATGCGTCGCGGCTCATTGTTTAAAGCGATTCAGTAGTGCCACCCAGTTTGATGTATTGTTGACATGACAACGTACACGGTGCGTGTTGTTCTTCATGGTTCCGCTGACCATCGTCTAGGCAACGCTCGACAACGTTTAAGCAGTTCTCTCTGTGAACTTCGCATTCTCCGTGGTGCCCATTGCGATTGGATTGCTTCGTTACTGAACGTCACCGGCGCGATTCAGCATGCGTATTTCGACGGCGGTCCTCTGGAACAGGTGTTTGCCGATCAGACTGTGCTGGGATGGGAAGGCACCAGGCATACGTTGGGTTTGGAGATCGGCTGCAATGTCTCAACGATCCCCAAAAAGTAGTGACAAAAACGTTTTGACGGCCATTACGCCGGTCTGTTATAGTCTTCGCATGAACACGACGACCCATTCTCAGCAGGCGTTTCATCGGGGCACCGCTCCGATTTTCGCAATTCTGTCCAAAGAGCAGATGCGTTATCTGACGCAGTTGGAAGCCGATGCTTCGCTCGCCGATCGAATTGATCAATTGGCGTCGAAGTGCAACGAAGGGGATCTGACGACTGAAGAACAGGAAGAATACGAAGCCTATATTGAAGCCAATAACCTTTTGGCGGTCCTGCAGGCCGAAGCCCAATTCCGTTTGAATTCTGCCGGAGCCTGACCATTTCGTTTGGCAGAACTTACGAATCATCGGGCTCACAGACATTGGCCGAACAACCGTTCGCGTATTGGATTTGAACAGCCCGGCGCGGCTCCAGGTGCGAATGGCAACTTGCGGACTGTCCGAGTAAACCTAACCGCTTCCAACACGTTTAAGCAGTTCTCTCTGTGAACTTCGAGTTCTCCGTGGTGCCCACTGCGATTGGATTGCTTCGCTACTGAACGCGACCGGTGCGATTCAGCATGAAGACGAGGATTTGATTGGTTATTCAGTCAAGCAGTTGACTGTGTTGTGGTCGCCGAATGAATCAAGGGAGGTTGCCATGTAGCGCGTTGCACAAAAATTCATCGCCGACATCCTCGGAGCATGTTAGGATTCCTGCATGATCACATCCTTGCCAATTACTGAAGCAGACATACTCCACGAAATTGTTGAGCCCGGTCATAGCAGATTCAGCCGCCAGGTTGTTGAAGAGTTTCTGTCGCTGTGCTTCAATGAATCCGCGCGAGAGCGAATTCGAGAGTTGCTGCGAAAGAACAATGCCGGTTTGATCTCGGAGACTGAACAGACGACATTGAAAAGCTATTTGCGGTTTGGTGAATTTCTGGACCTGCTTCAGGCAAAAGCACAAGTCTCGCTTCTGCAAGATGACTCAGCGGCTTGATTGCTGTGTCGCATTGAGATTGAAACATCCGAAATCGAGCTACTGGGTCCAGTCTTCAAATCTGAGACCCGGTACTTTTTCCTGCAACTGATCCACCTTTCGCATTTCCGCACCCAGCTTCATGGCACCGGCGTAGACTTCATCGCCGTTGAGCGCACCAGCGATTCGTTCCCATCATGGTACGGCATTCGCGTCTGTCGGCGTCATTGACAGTTCGTTCTGTACCCACCCAATTCGATTGGATACACTTTCCCCAATGGCAATGATACTTAGTGTCTGATGTTGTGTACCGGAGAATTGGTTGTGGTTACCACTGCATGGCCTTTTATTGGACTGAATAACGAAGGTGTTGCCTTCGTTCACGGGACGAAAACCAAAGTCCTGGAAATCGCAGAGTGCCATCTGGCGTACCAATGGGACGCGGACCAGATTCACCGGCAACTTTCGGGCCTGACGCTGCCGCAGATCCATGCGGCCCTGGGTTATTACTACGAGAACAAGCCTGAATGCGACAGGCAGTTACAGGGTGCCCACGATCGAGCAGAATTCCTGCGTCGTGAATTTGAAGACCCCGCCTTAATGCAGAGGCTCCGCGGCAAGCTGGCAACATGACCGTCGCGCTTTACATGGATCACAACGTCGTTCGAGCTGTGGTGGAAGGTTGCCGTGCGGCTGGGCTGGACGTATTAACGGCGTTTGAGGACGGCTGGCACGAACGAAGTGATATCGACATCCTTGAGCGAGCCCTGGAGTTGGGGCGCATTGTGTTCACGCAGGACACCGACTGCATCGTCCTCGCGACGGGACGGCAGGCTGGCGGGATTCCTTTCCCGGGAGTTATCTTTGGAAAGCATGGAAGTATGCCGGTCCGCAAAGTCATTGATGATCTCGCGTTGATTTGTCAATCATCCGCCCTTGAAGAATTGACAAATCAGTTGATCTGGTTGCCACTGTAGGCGTTGAAAATCATTACCACAGCTCCATCTCAATCGGAATTGCGTTTCGCGATTCCCAGGTTGACAGCATCCTTATACGGCGGAACCCATTTGAAGCGGTCGCCACAGGTGCAGTGGAATGTGCCGCGTAGTTTTCCGTCGGAAGGTCGGACGCTGTTGGTGGTGTAGGCAGTGACCGGTTTTTCATTGAAGACGGATTCCGATTTTCCGCGTTGAAATTCTCGGGGTTTGCCGTATGGACAACCAGTGCAGCGTTTGTCGGTGGGTGCTGCAGGAATGTGAGTGCCGCGAGCAAAACCACAAAGAGTGCCGGTGCGATCCAAGTCAGCCACAGTCGCATTTCACCCACGCCTGTTGCAGAGCTTCCGCAAACAGGTGTTCGTTGTAATGCAAAAACAGATCCAGTCGCGGTCCAAGATTCGGTTCTTCGTCACCGGCATCGGGGCCGGATTCTGACGCGTTCAACGCCGCTCGTGGACAGAACACGTGTTCGCTGAGAACATGTACGCTGATCGTACGTTGGGGTGGGATCTTGAAACGTGCGGAGGGACTGAAATCAGAATCATCACCTGCATTCATCGGGTGGCCTTCGTCTGCCATGCGGTGAGTTCCTTCAGCAGCGGAGCCAGTCCTGCAGGTCGCCTGGCCGGAACAGGTTCCGTGAAATCGATCAGCAGTTTGGCCAGTCGCTTTGGGATTCCAAACTGACTGAAAATATCGGGAACAGCGTCATACTCAACAAGCTCGCCAGCCGCAGCCGCAACCGCCAATTTGCCGAAACTGTAGAGATCAGCCTGTACCGTTGTGCAGCCGCCGTCAATTTCCGGAGCGCGAAACGGATCTTCAGGCCATTCACTGGAAACTGACGGACTGCCGTCCAGTAACTTTGCCAGCTCAAAATCGGTAAGGACTGCCCTGGCGTCCTGATCGCTGATCAGCACTCGTGCCGGAGCCAGTTCGCGGAAGACCACGTCTGCTGTATGCAATGCCTGTAACCCAGTTGCGACGTCCAGCAACAATCGAGGAGATGTACGTCCGAAAACTCCGAAACAGCCTTTGCGGAAGCAAAATTGCCATGTCTTTTCTCGTTTCAACGAGGTTTCAACTCGAAGCGTGGTCTACGCCTTGAACCGGTTTTCGTTACCAAGTTGCTGCGCAAGAGTTCATCCTCAACTACCAGCCATTTTTCTTCTTCTATTCCAGTTTGATGTTTCTGACCCTACCGGATTCTATGTTTGCTGGAAAAAACTGGGTTTGATGAAATGAGATAAATACGGGAACCTTCGTTTGCTAAGAACGGAGGGCTCGAGCATGGACGCTCAACACCAAACCCGGTCGTGTCGCCGGGAGCGAACTGAAGTCAGTCAAAAAACGCCACGCGGATCGCGGCAGATTATGACCACGTCCGGTGCATTCGCGCTGCGTCCGAGCTTTCTGTTTCCTTAAGCACCGGTGCATAAGTTTCATCGTTTAACGGCAAGCCGAAGGCGTCGATTTTATTGTAATTTGCCTACGCCTACGGCTCGCCGTTAAACAAATTTTCCGCACCCTCAGATTGAGTCGAGGCTCAGAAAATTCGCGGGGATTTTTCTGAGCGGTGTCAGTCGGGTGGTCTCGCGAGACGGCGGCTGAGGGTTTGGGTGGGGGAAGGCAAGTTCAGTCGTCGGAGGATTTCTCGCTGGCGAGTTGTCAGACGCGTCGCGTGTACCACGCGACCGAGGGGATTATGATCAATCAGAATCGCATAGTTTCGAAACGCATCCAGAATCGTCGCCGTCGTCGTGCGGCGTTCCTTTTCAGGAGCGTCCTCGGGAGTGTTTTCGCGGTACGTTCGCTGCACCAGAAAATAGACCATCAACGAAATCATCAACAGGAACACCAACGCTTCGACGCGCTCCGGCGAATGCAGAAACACGGGACGAACGGCCAGCGGACCTTTGAACTGCCGGTTCGCGTGTTCCACCGGATTCTGTTCGCGGAACATAGTGAACACCGTGTCCGCGTTGTGAGTCGCAAGCGGAACGGTCGTCACGATCGCCAAATATCCAGCGATCGCCCCAGCCGATCATCGTTAAGCTTCTCGGCCGGAATATCCCACAGCGTGTCGGCTCCCGATTGTTCGGCCCACTCCGCGACATTGGACAACGCGACGGGCGAATACAGCCGCGCCGCCGCGAGTATGCTGAGGATGGCACCATGATCAAACTCCGCCTGCGGATCGGCTGGCAGATGCTGATTGATGATTCCGGCGAGGTTGATTTTCTGAATCATGGGCTCAATCACGGCGAGCGGCCCGAACGTGGCGGTTTCAACATCGGTTTGGCTTCCGTACCATGTGGTCTGATTCATCCGGTGAAATCTGGCACGTCCGGCAATTTGCGGAAATACGAATTTCGACTCGTCTCAAGGTTGCGGAAAATAGGGTGAAGGGACTCGATCGAGCAATCCGTCAGCGGACGAATCACGGGGTGCTCGGTGAGGAAGTCGAACTGCTGTTGCTGCGGGACTTCGCTGTTTCGCTGCAGCAGTTTTCTGATCGTGCGGAGTCGCATGGCACCGTGGGAGAGAGCCGTTTCACACGCCGCGTTCAGAGACGTGGCGTCGTGTTTCGAGGCCAGTGCTTTCAGCCCCTGCAGCACGCGAATGCCTTCGACTCCGCGAGCCTGCAACATGGCTTCCGACCAGTCTTTTACCGCGTTTTCGACGATCGCAAGCTCGTTCAGCATCGCTTTGGCTCCACGCTCGATGCTCGACACTCGCTTCTTCGGAATGTGATTCTGATCGGAAATGTTTCGACTGGCAATGCCTGCAACGCCGGTCGTTCTGTCTCTTCAAAGTGCTGCCGCACCTGACGCTTTGTGGTGTCGTGAAGCCGTGTGTCGGCAACTCGATCTTCCCACTCAAGAAGTTGTTTATTCTCGGCGTCGAGGCTGGCAAACGTGTGTCCCTTCAAGCCATTATTCTTGACGAATGACTCAGCACGATCCGAAATACCCATGTGCGGCGGCGCTTGCTCTTGCCTGTCACGGCATCAGTCGTCGTGATCCATGCGCCTGTGCCGAAGTCGATTTGCGCTTCTTCGCCTGCCGCGACTTCCATGCGTCGCACGAGCTGCGGTGTCTTGATCTGCAGTTTCGAAACATACCGCCGCACGCTGTGATACTTCGCCGAGAAGCCACGTTCATCGACGAGAT
>Ga0154020_10001298_pt1 | contig 30960 bp, 28 predicted proteins | sample Klosneuvirus_201_FD_109709 | JGI IMG/M metagenome (GOLD analysis project Ga0154020, IMG submission 109709) | Active sludge microbial communities from wastewater, Klosterneuburg, Austria - Klosneuvirus_20160825_MG | ecosystem: Engineered > WWTP > Aerobic digester > Activated sludge | place...
CCAGATTGGCCAGCTGCTGTACCAGGAGGAGCTACCGAGCTTCCTGCGCAGCCTCGACGAACAGGCCCTCCGTGGACGGCTCCTCGACGAGCAGGTGAACAGAAATGGCGCCGAGGGGGCGGCGCTCGAGAAGGCCTTCGGAAAGCGCTTCAGCTCGCAGGCGGCCATCGACAAGACCGCCAAGGCGGCGCGGACCACCTTCGCGCCGATCAAAGTGACCCTCTTGCTCGACGACGGGTCTCGAAGCACGAGCAAAGAGTCGCTGACCGTAGGGTGGGCCCCCCTGTGGTCGTCGCTCCGAGTCGCCGGCTACGACACTGAGCTGAAGCACCCGAGCGACAAGGATGCTTGGGTGCCCTATCACGCTGGGCTCGACCCTCAGGAGGTGCTGGCTGCGCTGTCTGCGGCCTTGGCCGCGCGGAGCGGCGACACCTCCCCCAAGGCGCTGGAGCGGGCCCGAGTGGCCTGCGGCATCGCGCCGCCCACGTGATTGCCTTCGCGGTTGCGTCCCGCCTGCCAGCTTGGCTATGGAGCCCTCGATGGAGCTCCCGAGCTACGGACCGGTCGCCACCGCTCATGAGACACGCTCGGAGCTCGTGACCCTCTTCTCCGAGGTCGAAGAGTACTTCGAGTGCGGTGCCACGATCGCCCGGGGCGCGCGGGTGGTCGACGTCGGCGCCAACATCGGCGCCTTCGCCGTCGCCTGCGCCCGCCGCGCCGAGCGCCAACTGACGATGCTCTGTTTTGAGCCAGTGCCTGCGCTCTATGCGGCGCTCTCCAGCAACCTCACCAGCAGCGACTGGCTCAGGGGCGGGCCCCATCGGGCCATGAACGTGGCGCTGTCGACGCCGGAGGAAGCCGGGACACCCTGCGATTTCTACTATTTTCGTCGCTTCCCGCGAGACTCGACGATGGACTTGGCGCAGAAACGGGTCGAATTCGAGGCCTTCTTCGCTGCCAAGGGGGCCCGGGCCGGTCGCGCCATGTCGTGGCTCGGCCCCGGCGCGCGCTTGATCGAGGCGGCGGTCGCGACCATCCCCAAAGGGCGCCTTGGCCGCTGGGCTTCAGACCGGGTGACGGGCCTTGAGCGCATCCAAGTCCCACGAACGACGTTCACCGAGGTGATGCGTACGATCGATCTCCCGGTGGTGGACCTCCTCAAGGTCGACGTCGAGGGCGCCGAGGGCAAAGTGCTGGCGGGGATCGACGAGGCGAGCTGGGCCCGCATTCGCCAAGTGGTGATCGAAACCGACGGCACCGACGAGCGGACCAGCCCCTTGCTCGAGCTGCTCCGTGCCCGGGGTTTTAGCGAGATCCGGGCCACCGAGCCAGGCTCCACCAAGGCGCGGGGCCTCCCCAACCTCATCGTGCGAGCGGCGCGGGCCGAGGCCTGATCCTTCCGACCGGGGGGTTCGGCCAGGGGTTAGGCCTGGCGAGATCGCCGGCACAACTGCAATCTTGGTTGACACGAGGGAGCCAGGAGCCGGATGCGGTCGAGGCGAAGCCACCCGGAAGTTGGATGAAGGCTTCGGGGGGCTTCGGCCAATGAGGGAGCGAACCCACGTTTGTTCGAGGCGCCGGTGATCGTCCGGCGGAGAGGCTAGGGAGCGCGAACGTGTTGGGCAGGATGGGAATGACAGAATCCAGGGCCAAGTCGAGCGCGCGCCGCATCGAAGAGACCACGCCCCGCCAGGGGACCACGAGATGTTGAGCACCACGCGCCATCACACCGCCGAGCTCAGGCGGGTCCCGGCCGGCTCCATCACCGGCCCCGCGCTGTGGGCCGCGGCGCAAGCCCGGGTCGCGATGTGGGAACACCGCGCGAAGAACCCTCGTGACGTCCAGCTCCGCACGTTGATGGCCCACGTGCAAAAGGCCGCCAAGACCGAGTTCGGGGTGGCCCACGGGTTCTCGTCGATCCACTCTTACGACGACTTTCGCCGGCTGGTGCCGATCCGAACTTACGCTGACTTCGAGCCTTACCTCGAGCGCATGCGCCTCGGCGCGCGGGACGTCCTCTGGCCTGGGCTGATCCCCTATTATGGGCAGTCCTCCGGGACCTCGCATACGGCGGCGAAAAACAAGTTCCTTCCCGTGTCTGAGGAGCAGATCCGCTGGCAGCAGAAGGCTGGCTTCGACGTGGCCGCCCGCTACCTCGTGCTCTCCGGCGATCGGGAGTTCACCAGCGGCTACACCCTGGGGCTCTTCCCTCCGGCCACCATCAAGCGCGAGGGGCCGGTCGGCGTCGCCAGCAACCCGGGCATCATGATGGCCCACCTTCCGCGCACCGCGCGGATGACCATGTTGCCGCGGCCGCCTATCCGCGACATCGAAGACTACGACAAGAAGCTCTCCATCATCGCCGAGAGCTACCTCGACCACGACGTCCGGGCGCTCTCCGGGACGACCTGTTGGTTCTCGATCCTCTTTGATCGCGCCCTGGCCGCGGCGAAGGCGCGCGGCCGAAACGTGAGCACAGTGCAGGAGATTTGGCCCAATTTGAGGGGCCTCTTCGGCGGCGGAGTTCATGCGGAGCCCTACCGGAAGCTGATCGACGAGCGCGTGGGTCGCCCGGTCACGCTGATCGACAACTACAACGCGACCGAGGGCGGCATCTATGCGGTGACCGATCGGCGCGGCGAGAGCGGCATGATGATGGTCCCCGACCGGGGGGTCTTCTTCGAGTTCGTCCACCGGTCCGAAGCTGGTAAGCCAAACGCCAAGCGCCTCCCGCTGTGGGAGGTGGAGATCGGCGAAGAATACTCCGTGGTGGTCACCACCTGCTCGGGTCTCTTCGCCTACGCCATCGGCGACTTCGTGCGCTTCACCGGCGTATTCCCGCACCGCATCGAGTTCGCGGGCCGCGCTGCCGGTATGCTCTCGGTCACTCAGGAGCTCATGACCGCCCTGGAGATCGAGCGCGCCGTATCCGTGGCATCGGATCACGAGGCGTCTACCGTTTTGGAATTCTCGGCCGCCGCCGACGTCGGAGTCGATGGGAGCGCCAAGGGCCGTTATCTCTTGTTCGTCGAGTTCGAAAACGAGCCCGACGACCTGGGCGGTTTTGCCCGAGCTTTCGACAAGGAGCTCTGCGCGCAAAACCGTGTCTATCGCGAGCATCGTGCCAATGACGTTGCGATCCTCGCGCCGGTTGTGGTTCCGCTGGTCCGAGGCGGCTCACGACGTTTCATGGAAGCGATCGGGCAGAACAGCTTGCAGCAAAAATTTCCGCGCATCGCGGATGATCGAAAGCGGGACCTGCTCCGATCTTTCGCTCGCTCGGTGAACAACGCAGATCAGAGGTCAACGTGAACAATCGATTGGGAGTTTGCATCATCGGATCCGGCGGCGCAGTCGCCACCACCGTCATCGCGGGCCTGGAGCTCATGAAGCGGGGAATGGCGCCGCGCATCGGCATGATCACGGAGGCCGAGCTCGGCGAAATCCTCGATCTGCCGGCCCTCGACGAGATCGTCGTCGGCGGCTGGGACACCCGCGGCGAGAACGCTTACGAGGCTTGCCTTCGTCACGGCGTCATCCCGCGTCACCTCCTCGACAAGGTCGAAGAGCCCCTCCGGGCTGTTCGTCCCTGGCCGGCCGTCGGCGCGCAGATCCCTGGAGATCATGCGGCGCAGGCCAAGACCTACCGCGACGAGCTCAAGGTCCTCGAGAAGGACATCGAGACCTTCAAGAAGGACAACAACCTGTCCCGCGTGGTCATGGTGAACCTGGCCTCGACCGAGCGATTCATCGAGGAAGAGGACGTCCACGCGACGCCCGCTGCCTTCGAGGCTGGCCTCGACAAGGACGATCCGCGGATCAGCCCGGCGATGCGCTACCTGTACTTGGCGATCAAGATGGGCATCCCGCACGCCAACTTCACGCCTAGCCTCTCCAACGTGAAGGCGCTCTCTCGCCTGGCGGAAGAGAAGATGGTCCCGATCGCGGGCGAGGACGGCAAGACCGGCCAGACGCTGCTCAAGACGGTGCTGGCTCCGGCCTTCGCGATCCGCGGCCTGGTCGTCGACGGCTGGTACTCGACGAACATCCTCGGCAACAACGACGGCAAGATCCTCAACGACCCGGCCAGCAACAAGACCAAGGTCGTGTCCAAGAAGGGCGTGCTCGATGACATCCTCGGCTACAAGGTCGAGAACCATCAGGTGCACATCCACTATTACAAGCCCCGCGGTGACGCCAAAGAGGCTTGGGACAACATCGACGTGCTCGGCTTCCTGGGCGAGTCCATGCAGATCAAGGTCAACTTCCTCTGCAAGGACTCCATCCTGGCGGCGCCGTTGATCGTCGACCTGGTCCGCCTCCTCGACGCGGCCAAGAAGGCCGGCGAGCGCGGCATCCAGCGGCAGCTCTCGGTGTTCTTCAAGTCGCCCTACCACGCGGAAGGTGAGCGGGCGATGCACGACCTCTCCAAGCAGCACACGATGCTGCGCGACTGGGCCCTTCGCGTCGCGAAGGAGTCTGGTAAGTCGGTGGAGGTCCTTTCCCGGGGCGCGCGTGGCTGAGGCGCTGGCCCTCACCGGCGGGCGTCCGGTCATACCGGCTGGCGCGCACGTGCGCTGGCCGGTGCTGGACTCCAGTGACAAGGCGGCCGTGCTCGGGGTCCTCGAGCGCGGCATCCTCTCGGGCCCCTTCGCCCCCGAGGTGCGGGGGCTCGAGGAGGAGTTCGCGCGCTACGTCGGCGCCAAGCACTGCTTGGCGACCAACAGCGGGACGGCGGCGCTCCATATCGCGTTGGCGGCGGCGGGCGTGGGCCCTGGTGACGAGGTCGTCACGAGCGCCTTCTCCTTCGTGGCCACCGCGCTCGCGGTGCTCCATCAGAACGCCCTCCCGGTCTTCGTGGACATCGAGCCCGTGACCTTCGGGCTTGATCCCGCGCGGCTCGAGGCGGCGATCACGCCCAGGACGAAGGCCATCTTGCCGGTGCACATTCACGGGACCTCGTGTCGCATCGACGAGATCCAGGCCATCGCCAAGCGCCATGGGATCGTGGTGATCGAAGACGCCTGTCAGGCCCACGGCGCCGAGTCCAAAGGGCGGAAGCTCGGGACCATCGGCGCGATGGGCACCTTCAGCATCCAGTCGAGCAAGAACCTGGCGGCCGGGGAGGGCGGGCTCTTCGTCACCGACGACGACGCGCTCTACCAGCAGGCCAACCGCACGCGGATGTTCGGCGAGGACATCAAGCCGGAGGACGCCAGCGCGTACCGGGCCGACCGAGCGCTGGATGGGACGAGGGCCTACGACTCGCTCCAGATGGGCTGGATGTACCGGACCAACGAGATGACCGCCGCGCTGGCTCGCTCGCAGCTGAAGAAGCTCGAAGCGACCAACGAGAACGCCCGGCAAAACGCAGCGCTCCTGAGCAAGCGGCTCTCCGAGATCAAGGGCGTGCGCCCGCCGGTCGAGGCCGAGGGCGGCAAGAGCGTCATCCACAAGTACCGCGTGCGGCTCGACGCCTCGAAGCTCGGGATCGAAGCGCCGGCGCGCCGCGTGCGCGACGCGATGGTGAAGGCGCTCTCAGCCGAGGGGGTCGACGCGGTGCTGTGGCAGTCCAAGCCTGTCCCGGGGCAGCGGCTCTTTCAGGAGAAGGTCGGCTACGGCAAGGGATGGCCGTGGTCGGGCGGAGCTCCGGTGAGCTACGACCTGGCGCAGTACCCGGAGACCAATCGCTTGCTCGACGACTCTTTGGTCCTGTTCTCCCATACGTACCCGATCGCGTCGCAGCCCCGCTCGGTGGCCGAGGCTTATGCCGAAGCCTTCGCCAAGGTCTGGGCGCGGCTCGACGAGGTCCTCGCGGCTACCGCGTGAAGCCCCTCGCCGAGCTGTTCCGCTCGAAGTACGGGCGGGCCCTGCTCGCGGTCATCGGCCTCGTCCTCATCGGTGTCCTCTTGGCCCAGGCCGGGGTCGCCGAGGTCGGCCACGCCGTCAAGATCGCGCTGCCCTCGCTGGTCCTCGTGCTGATCGCCGAGGCCTTCATCATCGTCCTCGACGCGCTGGCGCTCGAGCGGCTCTACCGCGCTCCGCGCCCAGGTTTCTGGGAGTTCTTGAGGATTACCATCGCCGGCTATCCGCTGGCCGCGCTCGCCCCCGCCGGGCGCACCGTCGCGGAGGGCGTCAAGGCGGCGGTCTTGGCGCGGCGCACGAGCCCAGCGCAAGCGACCGTCGCGGCGGCCCGCATGCAGGCGGTGCTGCTCCTGGCCAACGCCTTGGCCTCGGTGCCGGCGATCGGCGTGGCCTTCCTGGCCGACGACGCGACGATCGTGGCCTGGGCGGTGCTGATCAACGTGGTCGTGATGTCGAGCCTGGGTTTTGGGATCCTGCTCGCCGGCCGCGGCCTCGGGGTGGGTGCCTTGCTCGGCAAACGCTGGGGAAAGGCCAAGACCGTCGGGCCCGAGGTCGACGCCTTGTGGCGGGCCGAGCCCTTCATCCCTTGGAGCCCCTTCTTCATCGAGTGCGGCGCGCGGCTCCTCTCGATCTTCCAGCTCGCGGCGCTCCTGGCGGCCTTCGGTGAGATCGATCTGCACCGCGTACTACTGGCCCAAGGCCTCTTCGCGGTGGGTACCTCGGTGGGCGATCTGCTCCCGGCGCAGCTCGGCGCCACCGAGGCCAACTTCGTATTCGCCGCGTCGGCGATCGGCCTCAGCTCAGGCCAGGCCTTCGCGATACCCATGTTGATTCGGGCGGCTCAGCTCTCCTGGGCCGCGGTGGGTCTGATCTTGCCCCTCTTGCGCAGCAAGGTGGTTCAGACCGTGGAGGAACGTTCATGAGAGCTCTGTACCAGCGGTGGGTCAAGGCGATCGTCGATCGCCCCGGTCGGGCTGGCGTGATCCTCTCGCTGCTGGCCATCCCTGCGATCTACTTCTCGGCCCTGTACTTCATGAACGTGCGGGCCGGTCTCGAGGAGCTGCTGCCGTCCGACGCGCCGAGCGTGCTGGCCCTAAATGAGCTGCACGAGCGGATCGGCGGCGTGGCCAACCTGATCGTGATCGTCCACTCCAAGGATCCCGAGGCCAACCGTCGCTTCGTGGCTGAGCTCGGGCCGCGCCTGGACGAACGAAAGATCCCCGAGGCCAAGTCGATCCGCTACAACGTGCACGCCGAGCGCCAGTGGATCGAGGATCACGCCGCGCTCCTGCTCGACGGCCCGCGCTTTGAGACGATCCTCGAGCAGGTCGAAGATGGGCTCGATCGCGCGCGAAAGAAGGCCAATCCGCTCTTGGTCGATCTCTCCGACGAGAAGCCCGACGAGAACGCGGAGTGGAAGAAGCTGGAGACCGATCTCGATCAGGAGAAGGCCAAGTCCGATCGCTTCCCCCGCGGTTACCTCGAGACCAAAGACGGGACCACGGTCGTCATCTTGATCGCGCTCCACGGCTCCGAGGTGGACATCGGCCCGGCCGACGCGCTGGCCAACGCCGTCCAGGCCGAGGTGGCCGCGATCCGGAGCAAGTACCCCGCTGAGCTCCGCGTCGCTTACAGCGGCGAGGTCCAGAACATGATCGAGGAGCACGACGCGATCCTGGCCGATGTGGGCCTGTCCTCGCTCTTGGTGTTCATCTTGGTGAGCAGCCTGATCGCCATCTACTTCCGCTCGACGCGCGCGATCTTGGTGGTGCTCGGATCGCTGTTGCCTGGCCTGCTCTTCACCTTCGCGATCGGGCGCCTCTCGGGCAGCGTGCTCAACTCCAACTCGGCGTTCCTCGGCTCGATCATCGCCGGCAACGGCATCAACTATCCCTTGCTCTACCTGGCCTACTATCGGGCGCGCCCGGCCGGAGAGTCGATCGAGGAAGGCATCTCACAGGCCGCGCGCCTGGCCTTCTCCGGCACGCTGGCCGCCTCGGTGACCGCCTCCGCCGCGTATTTTGGACTCGCCGCCGCGAGCTTCAAGGGCTTCTCGGAGTTCGGGTGGCTCGGCGGGGTGGGGATGGTGACGACCTGGCTGATGACCTTCGCCGCCGCGCCGCTCTTCATCCGCCTCTTGAACCCGCCCCGGCAGGGGACGGAGCAGACGGCGCTCCAAACCTGGCTCGACCGCTACTTTGGCAGCGGCGCGCTCCCAGCGGTGGTCGCGGCGGTGGTCGTGGTGATCTCGGTCTCCATCGCGGGGGTCGGGGTCCAGCGCGCACGGGAGGGTGGGCTCTACGACATGAGCCTCTTGAACCTCCGCAACTCGGAGTCGCTCAAGACCGGCGCGGCCTCGTGGGATGCCACGATCGCTGACCTCTTTGGGGTGTGGCTGAATCCGGTGATCGGCATGGTCGACGACCCAGCCGATCGGGAGGCCACCGCAGAAGGGCTGCGCGCGGCGCTGACCACCGGTGACAAGCCCCTGGCCGAACGGGTGGAGACCATCTTGAAGTACGCCCCCGAGCGGAGCGAACAGGAGGAGCGCCTCGCTCGCCTGCGCAAGGTGAAGGAGGCCCTCAGCAACGTCGATCCCGAGAAGGTCCCCGAGCGCGCTCGGCCGTATCTGGATCGCTGGCTCGCGGCCGAGAACCTGCGGGTCATCACCTCGACCGACGTGCCCAGCATCCTGCGCCAAGGATTCACCGAGCAGAACGGCCGCTCCGACCGCACCGTGCTGCTCTATCCTTCGCTCGGCATCGACTACAACGAAGGCCACAACATCTTGCACTTCGTCGAGCAACTCGGCACCGCCAAGCTTCCGCCGCACGCGGTGGTGGCGGGCGGCTTCCTGTTCATGGCCGAGATCATCCGCCTCATCCGCGCCGAGGCCCCTCAGGTGATGGGGATGGTGTGTCTGCTCGTGGCCTTGGTCCTGGTGCCGATCTTCTGGCGGCGGCCGCTGCGCATCGTGCTCGTGGTGGGGACGGTGGCGGTCGTCGCGGTCTTGGCGCAGGCGGTGATGTTCGCGGCCGGGGTGCGGCTCAACATGCTCAACTTCGCGGCGGTGCCGATCACCATCGGCGTCGGAGCCGACTATGTGGTGAACCTGCTGGGTGCGATGGAGGCGTACGGTACGAATGCGCGCCGAGCCTGTGCTCGCATGGGCGGGGCGATCTTGCTCTGCTCGCTGACGACCATCGTCGGCTATCTGTCGCTGCTCCTGGCGCACTCAGGGGCCTTGCGCTCCTTCGGCTGGGCCGCCGTGCTCGGCGAAGTCATGGCGGTGACGACGGTTTTGGTCGTGCTCCCGGTGCTGATGCCCAAGCGGGAGCCGGCCCCCGGGGCCGCGCAGGGCCGCGAAGCGGCTGGCTTCGAGCCACGCACCTGACGCTTCGATGGATCAGGGCGAGGTCTTGGGCGCGTTGGTTTGAGGGCGGCACGGCCGCTGCATTGAGGGTGCTGGACCTCGCAACCTCAGCTCCGACGAAAGGACTTCACCATGGAACTCACCCCCGCCGCCGCCCAGTACCTCCAGGCCTCGCAGAAGCTCAGCCTCCCGAAGAGCAACAGCAAGGAGGCCTTCGATCAGTACCAGGCGCAGTTCAACGCGCTCAAGGCTCAGTTCGATCAGCTCGACCCGACGGATCGTCGCTCGCTGCGCGAGGACCAGGCCGTCAAGATGCGCGCCAGCATCACCAAGCAGCTCGCGGACCCCAACCTCGACGCGAAGTTTAGGCCCACGCTGCAGGCCTCCTTGGACATGCTCAACAAGGGTCAGCTCCCGAGCGGCAAGGGTCCCGCGGTGGACATCAAGACCGGCGAGCCCGTGGGCGGCGCGTTCAAGCCGAGCCCCAAAGACGTGGTTCAGCACGCCAAGTGAGCCGGGGTCCGATCGTCCGTTGAACCGCCGCTGCTTCGCCTAGGAGGTCCCGTGACGCACCCGATCGTAGGGCTCATCTTGAGCAAGTTGACCGGCGAGGGGTTTAGCAGCGAGGCCCTCGCCGAGCTTGCGGCTGCCTTCAAGGGCGCCTCCAAGGACCCCGCCGCGGTCGCCGCCGTGTACGAGACCGTCGCCCTGCTCGGCAGCGGCCCAGCCCCAGCCGCCAGCGAGCAGCTCACCGCGCTGATCGTGGAGTTGCTCGCCAACGTGGCCGTCTTCAGTGTCTCCGCTCAGATGACGGGGCGGGAGCATCCCTTCCAGCGATTCGGGGGCCGCTCCACCAAGGTGGATCTGTCCAAACCGACCCAAGAGGGATTGATCCCGGCCACGAGCTTCGCGGTCCCTCGCCGCGCGTAGCCCTAAAAGCTCCCGCCCACGCCCGCGCCGCTGGGTCCCGCCGAGAGGTGGGGAGAGTCGAGCAAGAACAAGCCGAGGCCGCCCAGGCCACTGGCGACCGCCGCGCTCAAGAGCACCGCCGACAGCGGGGCCGCTATCCCGCGCAGGTTCCGCGCCGACTGGTATTCCGCGAGCTCATCACGTCCCCGCAGCCCCTGGCGCGCCTCGAGCCGGTCCACCACCGCGCGGGCATCGGCGTCGGCGACAAGCGCGATCCCCCCGGTGCTGGCCCCGGCGATCAGGAGCGCCGCCGCGAGACGTCTCCGAAGGTGCCGCAGCCGATGGGCTCGTCGATCACGTACTCGGCGACGGGTGTCCCGCTGGCCAGGCGATGCGCGAAGACCTCTTGGTCGTCGGCGCCGAGGAGGATGACGCCGTCCCGCGGACAGATCGTGCGGTCATCGTCGAGCTCAGCTTGGCATTTGGGGCAGCGGAGCATCGGGCCAGCGGATTGTCGCGGAAAGCCCGGTAGGCGACAAGCGCGGGGGCCTACTCGTCTTTGCCGTACTCGATCTCGAGCAGGCCCGGGATGCGCTGATCACCTTCCACCAACGTCGCGCGGGCGGTGAAGCTGGTCGGCGCGCCGACGAAGGGGGCGATCATGCTGCCGATGACGCCGATCTCTTCGACCGGCGCGTAGCGGAACAGGAAGCGGTCGCTCTTGATCTCGATCTTCTTATCGCCCGCGCCGCGCAGCGTGACCGTGAAATCCGGGGACTTCTTGTCACCCCTGCGCGCGATCTCGTACTTCATCAGCGGCTCAAAGGCCTCCCCGCGGCGCAGCCACACCGGGCCGTAGGCGCCGTCGGCCGCCTCTCTGCCCTGGACGAGGAGCGGCGTCTTCTCGCGGAGGGCGCGGAAGCGGACCCAGCGCTTGGCGATCTTGGCGGGGTCGACGTCGGAGCAGGAGTGGTCGCCATAGGCGACGCCGTGGACGGTCTTGGTCTCGCCCCCCTTTTGCACGATCGTGGCGTCCGCGCTGGTCGCGGGGAACCAAATCTCCGCGCGGTGCTGACCGCCGCTGAGCTTCATGTTGGCGCCCGGCGGCATCACCGAAGCGGGCCGGCCCGCGATCTTGAGCTCGAGGCGTACGCCTTCGAGCGGCACCGTGATGGTGGTGCTGTCCTTTCCGATGGTGGCGAAGCAGGGGCCCACCTCGAGCCGCTCACCTTCTCCCTCGTTCTTGAAGCGCCATTCGCTCGAGCCGACGATCGTGTTGGCGGTCCAGGCCTCGCCGCTCTTCGGCACGAGGAGCGCCCGGCAGATCCCGTGTCCAGAGCCCGGGCCCACGTTGCTGACCCCGAGTTGCAGGAGCAGGTACGCGCCGTCGTCGAGATCGGCGATGAAGCTGTAGCTCTCGCCATAGTTGTCCGAGGAGAGCGCCAGCGGTTTCAGGAAGCTCCGCGCCTCGGCCAGGTGGCCACAGGCGAGCAGGGCAAGGGCGACCAAGGGGGTGCGCATCGGGGTCCTTTCAAGCAGTCGCGCGCCGGATCGCGGCGGCGAGGTCGTGGTGGATGAGAGCGTTGGTCGCCAGCGTGGTGGCGGAGTAGATGCCGTGGGGGGCCTCGTCGTAGGTGGTGAGGCGGCCGCCCGCGGCCTCGAGGATGGCCTGTCCGGCGGCCAGATCCCAGGGCGCGAGGCCCTCCTGGAAGAAGCCCTCCACGCGGCCGCAGGCCACATCACACAAGTCGAGGGCCGCCGCCCCGGCGCGGCGGATGTCGTGTGCGTGGAACAACACCTCTCGGACGATCGCCAAGGTCCGTTCATTCCCTTCGGGCTTGCCGCGGGAGAAGCCGGTCCCGACCAACGAGCGGTCCAGGGTGGGCGCGGTGGAGACCCTCAGCGCCACGCCCTCCGGGGCCCGAGGCCCAAAAAACAAGGGAGCTACGCCGACCCCACCGCGAAAGGTCTCGCCTTTGGCGGGCGCGTAGATGACGCCGGCCACAGGTCGTCCCTTCGACAAGAGCCCGATCGAGACGGCGAACACAGGGTAGCTGTGGACGAAGCTGGTGGTGCCGTCCAAGGGGTCGACGCACCACGCCAGGTCGGCAGCCTCGATCGCGCCTCGCTGCGCCAGGGCGCCGGCGGGCCCGTCGGCCTCCTCCATCACCCGCAGATCGCTGGGGAACCGCCGGGACAGCTCGGCGGCGATGAAGGCCTCGCTCTCGCGGTCGGCCACGGTGACCAGGTCATTTTTGGCCTTGGCTTCATAGCCGGCGAGACGGCCGTAGTGGCGCAGCAAGATCTCTCCTGCCTGGTGGGCGATCTCAGTCGCCGCCAGGAGACGTAGCTCAATCGCTCGCGGTTCCATCCACGGTCTTCGTACCCGAAAGCGGCGGCGCGCTCCACACCCACGCGTCGGAGCGATCGCGATCGCAGGCGGGTTCATCCCGCCGATAACGGGCCCAGACGCGTAGAGCGGAGCGATCGCGCCCGCAGGCGGGTTCATCCCGCCGATAACGGGCCCAGACTTGACTCAGGAAACGCCGATGATCTCGATCTCTCGGCGCTTGCTGCCAGCGCCGATCTCGAAGAGCTCGCCCACCGACTTGCCGAGCAGAGCCTTCCCGAGCGGCGCGCGCGGAGTGACGACCAAGACGCGTCCGCCGCCGAGCGCGGTGCCGCCCCCATCGGGCGCGAGGAACAAGGCTCGTTCGTGCCCGGCCTCCAGCACCCGCACCAGCGCTCCGCCGGCGATGGGCTCGTCCTCCGCAAAGCGCTTGAGCTCCATCGCGCGCACCCACTGGACGCCGGTCTCAAGCTCCGCGACGCGGGCGGCTTGGCCCCGCGCTAGATAGGACTGCTCGATCGCTCGGGTGTCCTTGTCGTCCTCGGCCTTGGACTCCTCGTGGGTCGCACCCTCTTGGGCGGCGCGTTGGCTGGCCATCAGGAGCTCCAGCTCGGCCTCGAGCACCCGCAAGAGCTCGGCTTTGAGCTCGGACTTCTCGGGCAGGACCACTTCTCGCGATTCGCACAGATCGGCGCAGCTCGCAAACCGGGCCCTTGGCCGCCACCAGCGCGAGCTGCTAAGGGCCGAACCATGCGCGACAATCTGGTGGAGTGGCAGTGGAGCACATACTCGCGGAACCATCAGGATCCTCGGAACATGCTGATCCATGTCGTGGCGGTGCCGGGCTTCGTGATCGGCCTCGTCGGCGGGCTGCTCGCGATCGGCTTTGACCTGGTGGAGCTCGGCCTCTACGGCTTCGTGCTCACGGTCGTCTCCTTCGCGGCACAAGGGCTCGGTCACAAGTTCGAGAAGGAGCCGCCGATTCCCTTCGAGGGCGCGGGCGACGCGGTCTCTCGCATCATCACCGAGCAGTTCGTGACCTTCTGGCGCTACGTGCTCAGTGGCCAGTGGCTCGCCGCCATCCTCAAGCGGAGCTGAGCTTCTGGGTGAGGGCCGAGCCGCGACCCTTGACCGCGAAGCCGACGAGCGAGAACAGCGCTGCCATCCCCGCCCAGAGCGAGAGGTGACTGGCGGTGATGAGCCCCCCGCCGATCGCGGGCGCGATGATCGTCGCCACCGACCCGAGGGACTGCGACAATCCGAGCGCGGTGCCTTGCTCGTGGCGTTCGGCGCTGCGGGAGATCAGGCTCGACAGGCAGGGCCGAATGACCGCGTTCCCAAAGGACAACACCGTCGCGACGGCGAGCAGCGCCGGGACCGTGTGGGTCTGGCTGAGGAGCAGATAGCCCACGGCGGCGCTCGAGAAGCCGACCCCCACCAGCGGCCCCTCGCCGTAGCGCTTCACCAGGCGTCCAACGATGCCCCCCTGGAGGATGATGCCGAGGAAGCCGACGTAGGCGAAGACATAGCCGATCTCCTTGGCGGTGAAGGGGCGGCCGTCGACGGTGAAGGTGCGCTCGGAGAACAGCGCAAAGCCCGAGGTGAAGGTGGAGAAGGCGAAGGAGAAGAAAAAGAACTGCAGAAGCAGCCCGCCCAGGATGGGGCGCTTGAAGAAGCCAGAATACGTGGAGGGCGCGAAGATCGAGGGGCGCTTTCCACCGGGCCCTACGCTGCCGTCGCCGCTCGGGGCCGGAGGCTTGCCGCCCGGCAGGAGCAGCACGGTGGTCAGGATGCTGGTCAAGGACAGGCCCGCGGCCAGCCAAATCGGCGCCTCCAAGCTGTGCTGAGAGAGCAGGCCGCTCAGGAAGGGGCCGATGAAGAAGCTGATGCCAAAGGCGATGCCGATCAGCGCGAAGGCCTTGGCGCGGCGCTCGGGTGGGGTGTGGTCCGAGATATAGGCTTGCGCCAAGGACAGATTCCCTGCGGTCGCGCCGTCGATGACGCGGCCGAGGAAGACCATCCACAGCGTATGGGCCTTGGCCATCACGATGAAACCGACGAAGGTGCCGAGCTGGCTGACGATCAGCATTGGCTTGCGGCCGACGCGGTCGGAGATCGCGCCGAGCATCGGTCCCGAGATCAGCTGAAAGGCGGCGAAGACCGAGACCAGGAGGGTCGCCTCAAAGGGGCTCGCGCCGAAGCGCTCGGCGTAGATCGCCAGCAGCGGCAGTACGAGGGTCAGGCCGAAGACGTCCACCAGGACGATGAGGAACACAGGCAGCAGCGGCGAGCGGGCGCGCACCGCGCGGAATCTACACAGAATCGAGGCCCAAATGCGGGACTTCCGCTGCGCAAAGAGACCCTAGGGCCAAGCCGGTCCGGGGGCAGCCCTGCTCAACGCTCGAATCGAAGCGCCCCCCGCGCGTCTTCGCGCGCAGTGGCTGTCGCACGAAGCGCGACTGGCGCCACTCGGACAGAATGCCCAAGGCGCCAACAAGTACAGCGAAACAGATGCCCTACTGGCCGACGCCGACAGAATATAGCCGCGGGGCCTCCTCCACCTCGGCGGAGGTCAACAGCCGGGCCCGGTCCCGGACGATGAAGTAGCCGCCGACCTTGGTGATCCACCCGTCGTCCTGCCATCCCTTGAGCGCCCGGGTGACGGAGCGGCGGGCGACCCCGAGCTCGGAGGCGACCACCTCCTGGTTGAGCCGAAGGCGGATCTTGGTCCCCTCGGGCACGGGCAAGCCGTAGAGCCGCACGTACTCGAGGAACAGCCGCGCCACCCGCACGCCGACCGGCAAAAACAGGGTCTCCCTCAGCTTGGAGAGGGTGGAGGCCTCCAGCTCGTGGCTGGCCTTGAGCAACCCCGAGAGCAGGCTCGGGCTCCGCCGCGCCAACTCGCGCAGCACGGGCGCGGGGACCTCCACGCCTCCGCCCTTCTCCAGCGCCACCACCGCGGTGCTCGCGCGTCGCTCAAAGAGGGCCTCGGCCTGGCCAAAGCCGCCGGGCGCCCGGATCAGCCCCGCCGAGGCCTCTCGGCCGTCGCGGGAGAGGAGGACCAGCTTGACCGAACCACGGGTGATCAGGGTCCAGCGTTCGACGGTCTGGCCTTCTTCGACGACGCGGCGGCCGGCGCTCCACTCGACGGGGCGGGCGCGCTCGATCAGGGCTCGTCTCGTCGCCTCGTCCACTGCACAGAGCGCAGGATGAGACTCGAGCGCGTCCGGGTGTACGCGGGGTTGGGCCAGCGCGATGCTCGTCATGTCTCTTGTTTCGGCGGCCCGGCCCAGACTTGGTCCTGGAGTGGGATCTGGCTGCGCACTCGGGCGGCGCCAACCGGCGGACGGATGAAACCCGCGGTCGGTGAGGCTCCCCCGCGCGATCGGCCCCGTAGGTTTGGGTGAACGGCAACCGCTAGCGTGGCGCGACGGGGCCCTCGGCCCAGGGCAGCTGCTCGGTGCGAAACGACAGGTTCGGCGGGGTGCTCTCGGCCGAGCCAAGCAAGCGCTCGACCGAAGGAACCAGGAACTTGCGGCCTTGGCGCTCGAGGACGCCGGCTTTGTAGAGGGTCCCCAGGATGGTGACGATGCTCCGGCGATTGGCGCCCACCTGCTTGCCGATATCGTCCTGGGTCAGCGCGTAGTCGATGAGCGTGCCGCGCGGGTCGGCTCGTCCAAAGTGGAGGGCGTAGGCCACCAAGATGGCGATGGTCCGGTCCATCAGCTCGCCCAGGTTGGCTTGCCGCTCCGAGTGGATCGCCACCCCAAAGCGCCGCGCGACGTCCCAGTACTGACGAAAGCAGACGCTGGGCTCTCGCCGCATGATCTCGAAGTACTTCTTGGCGGGCGTGACCAGCACGCGCCCGGGCGTGAGCGCCTCGACACACTCTGCCCACTGCGTACGCAAAATGGACTCGGCGTCCCCGAAGGCCGCGGGCGCCCAAAAGAGCTTCACGGTGATCTCTGCGCGGTCCTTGCGCGCGGGGTAGTAGACCCGGGTCGCGCCCTCGACGAGCAGGTGGATGGCGGCGGCCGGCTCGCCGGCGCGGAGCACGTGATCTCCGGGGCTGAGGCGGATCTCTTCGGCGCTGGCGCACAGCGCCCGCACGCCGTTGTCGCTGGCGTCACGCCAGATCGGGTGCTGACGGACGAGGCGGATCTGCTGGGCGGTGACCGGCCCGGCTCCCGTCACTCCCCACGGGCCCTCAGCGCGGCGATCCGCTTGAGCTCGGCGTGGGCGCCGGCGTCCTCGGCGACCTGGGTGTATAGCTGCTTGGCCCCGGCCTCATCGCCCTGCTGGCGCTTGGCCTCGGCGAGCCCGAAGCGGAGCCCCGGGCGCGCGGCCTCGGAGGACAGCTCGAGCGCGCGGGCATAGGCGGCCTGAGCACGCCCAAAATCACGGGTCCCGAGCAGGGCGGCGCCGAGGGCTGCCAGGACGAAAGGGTCCTCAGGCTTGGCCCGGGCGGCCTCCTCGAGGAGCTTCAAGGCCTCCGGGAAGCTCGACTGGCGCACCAGGGCGACGCCCTTTTTGTAGCTGTCCGGGCGCATCGCCTCGAGCGCGACGACCGTTTTGGCCTCGGGCTTACGGGCCGTCGGCGCGGGGCTCGGGGACGCGGCAGCGGCGATCGCGGCAGGCACCGGTTGCCCGGCGGCCTTAGCCTCTTCGGCGGCGTCACGGGCCTTGGCGGCCTTCCTCGCCTTCTCCTCGGCGGCCTCCTCGCGCAGCTGGGTCGCTCGCCCGCGGGCCTTCTCCACCCAGGGCTTGCGATCGGCGACCTTCTCGTTGTCCGCGTAGCGGTCGTAGGCGTCGGCGGCGGCGAGCTTGTCCTTCATCGCGACCAAGGTCTCGGCCAGCCCGTAGTAGGCGTCGGCGTCTCCCGGATTGCGCTGCAAAAATAGGCGGTAGCTCTCGGCGGCCTTGGCGTAGGCCTGAGACTTTCGCTGCGCGTGAGCTAGGTTGTAGAGCGCGTCCTGCCGCTCGCTGTCCAGGCGGAAGGCGGCCTCGAAGGCCTCGGCCGCGTCCTTGAAACGCTCGGTCGCCAGGTGGGCACGTCCGAGCAAGAACCAGGCGTCCGCGTCCTTGGGGGTGGCTTTGGTCGCCCGATCCAGCACCGACTCGGCCTCGGCGGCGTCGCCCCCGTCGAGGAGCTTTCGGCCCTGCTCGCGCAGCGCGTCGTCGGCCAGGGCCGGGGCAGGGAAGGAGAGGGCGATCGCCAGGTACGCGACGAGGTTCGCGAGCTTCACGGCGCGAACTGTAGCAGAAGGCGCCGCCGATTGCTTTGCGATCCGGTGCCCGACGCGTTAGTTAGCCCGACGTGAGCGACCCCGATTCGGACGCGCAAAAGCCGCCGCAGGTACGCACGGAGACGGTCGCCCCCGAAGAGGTCGTGGCGGCCAGCTCAGAGAAGATCACCCCCAGCGTCTTACCGCCTCCCGCGCCCGCTGCCTCCGAGATCATCGCTGCGAAGGCGCCCGGGGAGTTCGGGAACCCGCCTGCGGGCGCGAGCGCCTCCAAAGACGCTCCCCTGCCGTCCTTCCGCCCTCCCGCGCCCCACGACGCGCCCTTCGCCGCGCCGGTCGAGGTCGTGGTTGCCGCCAAGGAGCCCGAGTCCGGGAGCGCGCGCGACGAGCGCGATGAGACCTTGCCGCTCGAGCAGATCGTACTGCCCTCGAGCGCGCCGGGCCGCAGCGTGTGGAAGCGCCCCGCTTCGGGCGCCACCCAGCTCGATCTCGGGCAAGCCTCGCCGGACCAAACGCTGCTCAGCGTACCGCCGCCTGAGGCTTTGAGCCCCCCGGGCGAGACCGACCCAGACGCCAAGACGCCCCCGCCGACGCTGGCGAAAGCTACGGCAACCGAGGCCGAGGACCCGACCAACACCCTCCCGTCGTCTTCGGCAGCCGCGCTCCTAGCCCTCGAGCGCAGCGCGCCCGCCCCGGTTCGGAGCTCCACCCCTCGGCCCAGCGCCTCCGCGGCCTCTGCCCCCGCCCGCCCTGCACCCCCGCCGGCCGCTGCCAGCGCAGCGGCGCCCCAGTCCGCGACGCCTCCTCCTTCGCCCCCGCCCGCCGCGCCCCCTCGCGCGGCCGGACCACCGCGGGGAGCGCCGCCTGGTTCGCGGAGCTCGGTGATCGGCTGGGTGATCCTCTCCTTGGTCATGGGGATGGTCATGGGTGGCGCCTGTGTTACCTGCTCCCCCCACTCCGATGTGGACGACGAAGCCCCCTTCGCGGGCGGCCCCCACGTAGGCGTGGTGGAGCTGAGCGGTGCGATCGCCGATGGGACCGCTCTGGTCCGTACGATCCATCGCTTCTCGGAGAAGAGCGACCTCGTCGCGATCGTGCTCCGCATCGAGTCGCCCGGAGGCGCCGTAGCCCCCTCGCAGGAGATCTTCGACGCCGTGCGCAAGGCCTCCGAGAAGAAGCCCGTCGTGGCCTCGATCGGCACCACCGCGGCCTCCGGCGGGTTTTGGGTGGCGATGGGCGCGGATTGGATCGTTGCCTCCCCCGGCTCCCTCACCGGCTCGATCGGCGTGATCACCGAGCTCCCCGATCTGCGGGAGCTGGCCCGCTTCGCCAAGATCGACATGAAGGTCTACAAAACCGGGCCCCACAAAGACGTCGGCAACCCGTTCCGCGAGGTCACCCCGGGCGATGAGGCGATCTTCATGGGCATGCTCAGCGACATCTACGATCAGTTCGTGGAGGTCGTGGCCACCCGCCGCCACCTCGACGTCGACTACGTACGCCGCTACGCCGATGGCCGCGTCTTCACCGGCCGTCAGGCCAAGACGCTCGGCTTCGTGGACGAGCTCGGCGGGCTCGACGCGGCGGCGCGACGAGCGGTGTGGATGGCGGAAGAGCGGCGCGCCAAGGAGCGCGAGAAGGAGCCCGAGCACACCAAGGACGACCCGACCTTGGTCTACCCCCGCAAGCGAGAGCCGGGGATCTTGCGGCTCCTCGCCGAGGAGGCGGGGGAGGGCGCGGCCTCGGGGGCGACCCATGCCGCCAGCTCGTTCTTCTCCCGGTGGTGGCCGTCCGCGGGAGCGCGCGTGGAGCTGCGATGATCTCGCTGCTCCTATTGCTCGCCGCCGCCCCAGAGCCCCCGCCGGTCAAGGTCGCGGTCCTGCCGGTCCGCGGGGGGGCGGAGGCGGCGCTGCCGGTCGGCCAGGCCATCGTCGACGCCCTGCGCGCCTTGCCCAACCTCACCGTCGTCGCCTTGCTCGACGTGCGCGGCACCTTCGGCGCGGACGCGGCGCAGCAGCTGTCGGCCTGCCCGGACGATGCCTGTGCCCTCCGGATCGCCCGCCGCCTCTCGGGAGGGCTCGATCTCGCCGTGATGGCCGAGCTCAGCGCCGGCGCCCGCTTGGAGCTGCGCCTGGTCGATTCCAGCACTCGGGCGATCGTGCGGGTCTCGCGCGATCTCGTGAAGAATGCGGAGGCCAAGGGCGCCGCCCGCGCTGCGCTGGAGCTCTTCCCGGAGCGCCAGTCCGAGGCCAAGGCGAAGCTGGTCCTCCGCTGCGACGTTCCCAGCGCCATCGTGGAGCTCGACGGCGTGGCCCTGGAGGGCTGCCCGATCACCGTCGCGGTCGCGCCCGGCGATCACCGGATCCGCGCCTCGGCGCCTGGGCGGCATCGCTACGAACAGACGCTGAGCATCGACCCCGGCGGGGAGCTCAGCCTGGACGTCGAGCTCCCCAAGAACCGCTCCTGGGTGCCGCTGTTCTTGGCCCTGGGCGCGGCTGGGAGCGCCGGCCTAGGCACCGGCTTCGGCCTGGCCGCCAATGGTCTGGCCTCCGATTGGAGCTCCGGCTGCCCCAGCGCGGACAGCTGTGCTCCGGGCTTCACGCGGGTCCGCTATGAGGGCGATGAGCGGAGCATGAACATCCGGCGGGCCTCCAGCGCAGCGCTCTTCACCTTGGCCGGCGGCTTGGCCATCGCCGCGGTCGTCACCTACGTCATCGATCCCGGAAGCGAGGAGGAGCCATGATGCGGCGCTGGGCCGTGCTCGCGCTGCTCGGCGTGAGCTGCAATGACCTCCCGGCGGTGGCGCCCGAGCGCTTCGCCTGCGTCGCCGACACCGTCGCGGTCGACGGGGCCTACGAGTGCCCGGCCTCCCATTACTGCGCGAACAGCTCCTGCACCCCGCGCCTGAACTGCGTGACCGACGATCGTCTGGGCTGTACGCCCGAATCAACGCGCTGCGAGCTTTCGAGCAGCGCCGATCGGGCGGCGGTGTCATGCCAGCCCGGGATCTTCACGGTCACCAGCACTCCGGTCCGCGATCTCGACGCTTGTCCCTGTCCCGATGGTCTGGCCTGCACCGCCTTGGCCACCTTGTCCACGACGGTCACCGATGCGCTGGCGTACCCGCTGTTCATCCTCCCTGCCAGCTTGCAGCCGGCGCGGCTTCCGGTGGGGCCGCTCGGCATCCGCGGCGAGATCGAGCGGGCCCGCACCTGCACCAGCCCCTGCGGGAGCGAGGTCGATTGCGGTGCGGGCTACACCTGCCGCGCTGCCACCGTGCTCGAAGGTCGCGCCAGCGGAGGCGCCGATCTCGGCCGCCACACGGTCGGGGTCTGCTTCCCGGACCTGCTCACGGTCACCACCACCGCCGCCGAGCAGCCGGATCCTGGTCTGTGCCGCACCCAAGCGGACTGCACCGTGGCGGCTGGGCGCTTCGAGGGGCACTGCAAGGCGGGGGTCGAGGTCATCCCCGACCACCCGACCGACCCCGCCGGTGCGGGTTGGGGCGACCACCGCGCCATGCTCACCCGCTGCGTGGTGGACGGGCAGGGCGTGACCGAAGGCCGAGGCTGCACGACCAGCGCCGAGTGCCGGAGCGGCGCTTGCGTCCGAAACCAGTGCGCGACCCTGTGCGATCCGGCCGATCGCCGCTTCTGTCCCGGGGGCTGCGTCGACGCGGAGGTGGAGCGCAAGACCCCGAGCGGCGACACGATCCGGGATCGCATCTTCGTCTGCGCCCGGACTTGAACCTGGGACCAGCAGCCCCGCCCTGGGGGGAGAGCAGCTGGCGGAGACCGGATCGGTTCCCTGTTCCCGGTGCCCTGTTCACATTCCCCGGTCCGATTCTCGTCCCCCGTTCCCTGTTCCCGGTCCCCGGTCCCGGATTTGCCGCCCAGAGCGAGGATCGAACGGGGAACAGGGGACAGCAATCGGAGCGGGGGATGTGAATGTGAACCGGGGACCGGGAACGCGGGCTTCAAGCGGTCAAAAACCCCCGGCGCGCTGGACTAGGCGGCGACACCGGACCCCGGGTACCATCAGCCCCCGATGGCGGAGCCGCCTCACGAAGGACTGCGGGGGATCAAGCGAGCCACCCCCGGGCGCATCGAAGCGCCTCCGCCCAAGGAGCGCACCAGCGCCAGCAGCGGACGGGCCGGCACGGGCCTCACGCTCGACATGTTGCTGGCGCTCCTTCGCGAGGCGGGCGCGATCGACGACGTCCAGATGCGGGACCTCGGGACCAAGGAGGACCAGCTCCGCATCAAGTTCCTCCGCGAGAAGTTCGGCCCCGCCGCCGCGCGCACGGCCAAAGACTACAAGGTCTTCGCGGCGGAGATGGTCGAGGCCGCGAAGATCCCGCATCCCCAAGTCCCGGGCCGCCTGATCGACGAGGACATCTGCGCGCAGCTCCTCTCCCAGGCCACCGGGGTCCCCTACAAGAAGATCGACCCGCTCGAGCTGGACATGAAGCTGGTGACCAGCAGCCTCCCCAAGGGCTTCGCGCGGCGCCACGTCATTTTGCCTCTGAAAAAGACGGGCAACACGCTGACCATCGCGGTCGCTGATCCCTACGACAACCACGCCCTCCAAGAGTTCTCGCGGGCGACCGGCACCGACGTCAGCACGGTGGTCAGCGCCAAGCGCGATATCGTCAACATTATCTCGCAGGTCTATGGCTTCCGTCAGGCAGTCAACGCCGCGGCCAGTGACCTCACCGCCGGCGTGAACCTGCAAAACCTCGAGCAGCTGGTCCGCGTCCGAAACTCAGAAGAGATCGACCCCGCCGATCAGAAAATCGTCGCGGCGGTGGAGTACCTCCTCAACCAAGCCTTCGATCAACGCGCCAGCGACATCCACATCGAGCCCAAGCGGGAGTTCTCTCGCATCCGCCTGCGGATCGACGGGGTCCTGCACGACTTCGGTGACGTCCCTTCGGGGGTGCATCCGGCCGTCGTCGCGCGCGTGAAGATCTTGGCTCGGATGGACATCGCCGAGAAACGCCGGCCGCAGGACGGCCGCATCAAGACTCAGCGCGGCGAACGCGAGGTCGAGCTCCGTGTCTCCTCTTTGCCCACGGCCTTTGGCGAGAAGGTCGTCATTCGTATCTTCGATCCCCAGGTGCTGCTGGCCGAGGTCGTCGATCTCGGCTTCACCGCCAAAGAACGGGAGACCTACGAGAAGTGGATCCAGCGGCCGCACGGGCTGATCTTGGTCACCGGCCCCACCGGCAGCGGCAAAACTACGACGCTGTACTCCACGCTGAAGTACTTGGCGGCCCCCGACGTCAACATCGTCACCGTCGAGGACCCCATCGAAATGGTCTACGAGCCGCTGAACCAGGTGGCGGTCCAAAACAAGATCGACGTCACCTTCGCCGCGGCGCTGCGCACGATCCTCCGCCAGGACCCCGACATCATCATGGTCGGCGAGATCCGGGATGCCGAGACCGCCGCGATGACGGTCCAGTCCGCGCTCACCGGCCACTTGGTCTTCTCGACCCTCCACACCAACGACACCGCCAGCTCCGTGGCCCGCATGATCGAGCTCGACGTCGAGCCCTTCCTGCTGTCCTCGGTGCTCTGCGGTGTGCTCGCGCAGCGGCTGGTGCGCAAGGTCTGCACCGAGTGCGCGACCGAGGTGGTGCTGAGCGAAGAGCAGATCCACACCCTGGGAATTCCGATCCAGCCCGGTGAGCAGCGCCGGCTCCCGGTCAAGAAGGGCGAAGGCTGCGTCCGCTGCCGCAACACCGGGCTCTACGGCCGCACGGGCATCTTCGAGATGCTCGACGTCTCGACCAAGGTCCGGCGCCTCATCCACGAGGGCAAGGACAGCAAGGAGATCATGAAGGCCGCGGTCGCGGACGGGATGGTCACCCTGCGCCAGGCCGCGATCCGTAAGCTCGCGCAAGGATTGACGACCTACGAAGAGATCTTTCGGATGACCTCCGACATCGACTGAAGGAAGGAATCCCTCGCTCTGGGCGTATCTGAAGCGCCCATGAGACGCCTCCTACTCGCGCTCACCCTCCTCGCCGCCTGGGGCTGTAACGAACGGGTCAACCACCCCGGAATCGTCGACCGCCCCAAGACGTGCGGCAACGGCCGCATCGACACTGGGGAAACCTGCGACCCGAAGATCCCCACCAGCTCGGTGGGTGCCTGCCTCAGCACCTGCTCGGACGGCATCGCCTGCACCGAGGACGTGAAGGTGGGGACCGCCGAGGCCTGCAACGTGGCCTGCACCTTCCTGGCGATCTCGGCCTGCCGAAACGACGACGGCTGTTGTCCCATGGGCTGTACGGGGGCCAATGACAACGACTGCTCGACGATGTGCGGCAATAGCACGGTCGACGCGCACGAGACCTGCGACGGCAACTGCCCCTCGGGCTGCGATGACAGCAACCGCTGCACCAACAAGACCGCCTACGGCAGCGCCCAAACCTGCAGTCTGAGCTGCGGCTATCAGGTGATCTCGGGCTGCATGAACGGGGACGGCTGCTGCCCCGCGGGCTGCACCTCGTCCAATGACGGGGACTGCTCTGCCACCTGCGGCAACAACATGGTCGACGCCAATGAGACCTGCGACGGCAACTGCCCGGCCAGCTGTGACGACCGCAACGACTGCACGCTCGACATCGTGACCGGCGCAGCGCAGACCTGCAGCCTCTCCTGCACCCACCAGCGGGTGACGGCCTGCCGGGGCGGCGACGGCTGCTGCGCGCCCGGCTGCACCACGGCCAGTGACTCCGACTGCCCGTCCTCCTGCGCGACGGTCTCGGCCTGCCACGGCGGCGACGGCTGCTGCCCGGGCGGCTGCACGAGCAGCACCGACGCCGACTGCAGCGCCCCGAGCTGCACCAACGTCACGAGCTGCACCGGCGGGGACGGCTGCTGCCCGAGCGGGTGTTTCAGCAGCACCGACTCCGACTGCAGCCCGCCGAGCTGCGGTGGGGCGACCTGCTCGCCGAGCGCGGATGGCTGCTGCCCGGTCGATTGCCCCGCCAGCACGGACCCCGACTGCGCGACCCCATCGCCAGGCAACGTCGGCGACCCTTGCGTCACCTCGTGCCCGGGCATCCCGTCGAACGGGTACTCGCCGTTTTGTAAGACAGGCTGGCCCGGCGGCTACTGCTCAGCGCACTGCACCAGCGGAGCCTGCCCCCCAGGCTCGGAGTGCGCCGGCCCGAACTACGAGTGCGTCAAGCTCTGCACGCCGGCGAGCCCGATCGAATGCCGCTTCGGGGAGGGCTACATCTGCACCAGCCAGTTCACGCCCACCGAGGTTCACTTCAGCGGCTGTGTGAAGCCCTGAAGCTCGGGCAGCCGCTCGAGCAAACCCAAGATCTGCCCCATCACCCGCCCTCCTCGACCGACAAAGGCCGTCTCGAGTGGCGCGATGCCCTCGCGCTCCAGCACTTCGCCGAGCGCCCCGGTGGTGCGCCCCAGCCGGCGGAGGTTGCTGTAGAGTTCCTTGAGGATCACGCGCGGATGCGGTTCGGCCCGTCCCAGCGCGGCCTCATAGAAGTCGAAGGTGCTCTGGTTCCAGGCCGCGAGGGTGTCGCCTGGCTCGAGGAACCCGGCGAAGTCGCGGCCCAGCCCCTCCAGCGTATCTCCCGCCGCGATGGCTTCGCGATCGAGCCCCATGTACGCCAGGTGCCGGTCGGTCGGGAAGCGATCCGACATCCCCGGAGGACGCACGAAGCGTTCGAAGCGCTGTCCGGTCAGCGGCCGGAGCGCCGACCAGTACACCAGCTCCCGGCCGCTTCGACCCTCCAGCGGCGCAAACTCTCCGTAGACCAAGACCAGGCGCTCCCGCTCCGAGCGCAGCACCGCCGGCACCACGAGCTTCGCCGCTTTTCGCCGTGACTTCTTGGGCCGCGCGGCGCCGAGCTTGGTGTACTCGATCTGCCGGTCGATCATGCGTTCGAAGGCGCTGAGCAGCGCCGGCAGGCCCTGAAGTTCCGGCTCCAGGATCTCGAGCGCTTGGATGATCGCCTCCAGCGTCGAGACCGACTGCTCGGTGGGCTCCGAGCGGATGCGGTAGATGCTCTCTTGGGCCGGGGTGAGGAAGTAGTGGGGCAGGGCCTGGAGCCAGCGCTCTTGGCGGTAGAGGCCTTTGGCCTGGGACCAGGTCCCGTCCAAGACGAGGAGGTTCTTCGGGCGCTCCGCGGGGGACAGCGCGCTCAGGGCCTGGGCGCTCGGCGCCGGAAACAGCAGCCCAAAGCCCTCCGGGGCCGCCGCCACGCGGGCCTCGAGCTGCCGGCTGGTCTCGGGATCGCGGACGATCAGCTCCGCGCGCGCCAGGCCGAGCTCGGCGAAGCGTACGGTCCCGATCGGGTGAAAGCGCTCTCGGGGGTGCTGGAGGATGATGATGGGGGTCTGGTTCATCACCTGCGGGATGTCGCCGCACACGCACAGCGCTTGGGGCTTGTGACAGCGATAGCAAACGAGGCGCACGCCCCCTCGCTATAGCAGCGAAGGGGCGGGGCTTGTGGCGCTTTCGAGCCTTGGACATCATCTCGGACGGTGCGGGCAAGGCGGATCATGGTCGTCCTCTGTGCGGCGCTCGCCGCGTGTCAGTCGGTCGCGACGCTGGACCCACCGCCAGTGGCCGGCGCGAGATCGGCAGTCCTGGTGCTCAGCGAACTCGACGCTCCGGTGGCGGTCGCCGTCTTCGACCCCCTGGATGGGGCCTGGCCAGCGTTCTCCTCTCGGACGGACGGGACCCTGGCCGCGGCGTCCTTCGCCTGTGCACCCGAGCGGCTCGGCCTGAAGAAGGGCATCCAGACGCTTGGGGACGCCGCGATGCACGATCTGTTGCCACCCCCGGCCGCACGCTACGCCACCCCGGTCGGCCCCGGATCGGTTCCGGCGTGGACGGCAGAGCGCGGGGCCAGCACCGCCTTCATCGACGCCACCCGGCGGCTCGCGGTCGCCGCCGACGCGCGCTGCACCGCCGCAGGATCGCGCTACGAATCCGAGATCATCCAGCTCCCCAACGATGGTCATCGCATCCCGGCCTTCGCGATCTCCGTCGACGACAGCCGCGTCCTGGCCGGAGCTGCCGGGGGGTTCTTGTACCTGGTGGAGGACTCTGGCGTGCGCCGCTTGGAGTCGATCGAAGGCGCGCCCTACCTAGGTGCCTACCGCGCTCCGGACGGCCTCTTGTGGTTGATCACGGAGGCAGGCGAGGTCCGGCGCGGCACCCTGGAGGCCGGCTTTGAGGTGGTCACTGCGTCGAGCGCGGCGCCCTTTCACAGGAGGCTGGAGCGCCTGACGATCGCTGGTCCAACGACCGCGGCCGCCCCCTTTGAGCTCTTCGTCGAGACCTTCGCGGCCGACGAGATCCACTTCGCACGCTACGATGGCGTGCGGTGGACCCTGCTCTCCCAGGTGCGTTACGAGGATCTCTTCCTGCCCGGCGTGGCCTGGGTCGGCCCCGGTGAGGCGGTGGCGATCGGGGCCTCCGAGCGGGGCGAGAACTACGTCCTCCGCTACAAAGACGGCCACCTCAGTCACGAGGTCTTGCCCGGCAGCGTCGGGGCCGCTTCGATCCTCCAGCATCCCACGTTAGGCACGCTGGTCGGCCGGGACCAAGAGGGCATCGACGTCTACGATGGCAGCATCTGGCGCGTCTTTCAGGACATCGACGCGCCCCGCTACATCCGCGTGATGCACCCCGAGGGCCCGGGGCTGCTCTACGCGGGGAGCACCGAGATCAACTACGCAGCGAGCGCCTTTGGTCAGTACCAGCCCTCGACGGGCGTCTGCCCGGTGTTCCGGACGTTCACCGACTTGGCCGTCTCGCACCTGACGCCGCTGGGGGATCGAGGGCTGGTGGCGCTCACCCTGGGGGGGCCCAATAACCCCATGGGGATCACGATTATGCGGCGGATCTGGGGCCCTCAGGATTGCTCCAAGCTCTAGTCCTGGCACCGCGAGGTTCTGACCGGTCTGCGCTCGGCCTCGTCGCGCCAGCTCGTGCGGCCCTTCGGGCCCTCCCGGGCGCTCCGCTACACGTATTCTCGACACGCTCCGCTCCGCGCCGCACGACCTGGCGCGACGATCCCTTCGCGGATCCCGATCCGAACTTCGCCGTGCCAGGACTAGCTACTGGATGACCCCGCGCGCCCGGCCGACCTTGGCGAAGGCCGCCACCGCCCGCTCGACCTGGGCGGTCTCATGCGCGGCCGACAGCTGCACGCGGATGCGCGCCTCGCCCTTGGGCACCACCGGGAAGGAGAAGCCGACCACGTACACGCCCTCTTTGAGCAGATCGTCGGCCACCTCGGCCGCCAGCTTGGCGTCGCCCAGCATCACCGGGACGATCGGATGGGAGCCCGGCAAGAGCCGGAACCCCAGGCGGCTCATCTCGCTCCGAAAGAGCTGGGCGTTCTTCATCAGGTGCTCCCGCCGCTCGCCGCTGCCTTCGAGCATGCGCAGCACCGTGAGTGAGGCGCCGCAGATCGCCGGGGCCAAGGTGTTGGAGAAGAGATACGGGCGCGAGCGCTGGCGCAGGAGCGCGATGATCTCCTTCTTTCCCGTGGTGAAGCCACCGGAGGCGCCGCCCAGCGCTTTGCCCAGGGTCGAGGTCATGACGTCGACCTTGGCTTGCACCCCGAAGAGCTCAGGAGTGCCGCGGCCAGTAGGGCCGACGAAGCCGGTGGCGTGACTGTCGTCGACCATCAAGAGCGCTCGGTATTTCTCGGCCAAAGCCGCGATCTGGTCCAGCTTGGCGTAGCAGCCGTCCATCGAGAAGACGCCGTCGGTGGCGATGAGCCTCAGGCGCTTGCCCTGGGTGGCGACGAGGTGCGCCTCGAGCTCCGCCAGATCGCCGTTTTTGTAGCGGAGGCGCTCGGCCTTGGCCAAACGGACGCCGTCGATGATCGAGGCGTGGTTCAAGGCGTCGGAGATGATCACGTCCTCCTCGCTGGTGAGCGTCTCGAAGAGCCCGCCGTTGGCGTCAAAGCAGCTCGAGTAGAGGATGGTGTCCTCGGTGCCGAAGAAGCGGGACAGCGCGGCCTCCAGCTCCTTGTGGATCGACTGGGTGCCGCAGATGAAGCGCACCGAGGAGAGCCCAAAGCCCAGCTCCCGCATGGCCTGCTCGGCGCCCGCGATGATCTCGGGGTGGTTGGCCAGGCCGAGGTAGTTGTTGGCGCAGAAGTTCAGGACCTCGCCGCCCGGAGTGGCGCGGATGGCGGCGCCCTGCGGAGAGCTCAAGATCCGCTCGCGCTTGGTCAGACCGTCACGGTCGATGCTCCTCAGGATCTCTTCGTAGATGGGGCGGGCGACGTCGAACATGCCCGCTGGTTAGCCTCAGTGTGAGGCCTCGATCAAGGCGCGACGTAGACGGCCCGCGAGACGCTGTTGACGTAGTCGACGATGGCCTTGAGGTCGCCCGGGGCGATCTTGGAGAACTTGATGCCTACGCCCACGCTGGCCGCATGTTCTCCGCTGACCCCGGGGGCGCGCCCGATCCAGGCCACCTTGCCGACCGCGGAGATCGGCTTGCCCTCATTGGGGAGCTCCAGCAGCAGGTCGATGTGGGTGCCGATGTCGAGCGGGTGATCGGTGGCGATCAGGATGCCGCCGTTGGAGATGTTGAGCGTGGTCGACTTGTAGATCGTCTCGCCGTCCCGGAACGACACCGAGAGGTTACAGGGCACCCGCCGGGTGGAGCGCTTGGCGGGCCCCGCCCCGAAGGAGGGGGAGGCCGAGGCCGGCGGAGGCGTGGGGCTCATCGCCGCTTCGCCCTTGGGGCCGAGGGGCACCTCCTCGGGGAGCGTCTTGGGCACGCGCGGATCCTTGCTGTCGCCGTGCACATCGGGGGCGGTGGCGAGGCGCAGCTCGTCCTTGGTGACCGCGTTCAGGTTTCGCCGGGTGTTGGAGCCCTTCTCCTTCCACTCCTCTTTGGGGGGATCGGTGGGCACCGGCCGCGGCACGAGGTCCCGGGTCGGCTCTTTGATGGGCGACTCTTCGTCGGCCATCGTCATCGCGCCCGGGGCTTGGGGCGGTACGGGCGCCCGCGCGGTGCTCCCCGGTGGTGGGGGCCCGACGCGCGAGACACCTCGCCCGACGATGGCCGAGATGCGCTCCACGAGCGCGCTGCCCTCCAGCGGATCGCGGAGGAAGTCGTCGGCGCGGTGGGCGTTTTCGGGGATGTCGACGGCGTCGAGTTCTTCGACGCGGCCATGCAGCAGGACCGGGATGGTGTGGGTCGAGGCGCTCCGCTTGAAGTGCACGCACAGCTCGGCGCCAGGCATATCGTCCAGGCGCAGCGAGATCACGATGGCGTCGGGCCGGTTGGTCGACACCACCGCCACCGCCTCCTTGGCCGTGCGCACCAGCTCGACGGCGAAGCCTGCCTTGCGCAGCTCCCGCTCGAACTCCGCGGAGGCGATCGGGCTCTCCTCCGCCAGGAGGACCAAGCGCATCCGCTCCAGCGTACGCAGGCCCCGCCGCAGGCTCTCCGCGGTGACCGGCTTGTCGATGAAGCCGGTGACCACGTAGGCCTCGGAGGCCAGCTTGCGCGTGAGCTGGTCGCGCCCGCGCTCGCTCATCACGAAGATCGGCAGGAGGTCGCAGCCGGGGAGCTTGCGCACCTGGTCGAGGAAGCTGAGCACGTCGCGGTCGGGCAGGTTTTGATCGACCACCAGCGCGTCGAAGCGCTGCTCGCTCTTGGTCAGCATCAAGAGCCCTTCGAGCGCCGAGTGAGAGCGAGCGATGGTCCAACCGTTGCCGCGCAGGCTGGGGCCGCCCCGCTCGATCTTCTTCTGCAGCAAGGTCTCGGCGATGAACTTGGTCAGCGCGCGATCACCGGCGACCACCAGGAGGTTCTTCACAGCGCCTCCTGGGCCACGCTCGCGGCGAGCCAGGCGAGGTAGGGGGCGCTTCCTTGGGCGACGTCGAGCGCGAGGATCTCGGGCGTCGAGTAGGGGTGCAGCGCACGGACGGCGATCTCGAGCTCACCGTAGCGATCAGCAGTGGACTTCACGACGAGCAGCGTCTCCGGATCTTCCGTCACGCGACCTTCCCAACGATAGATGGATCGGATGGGCCCGACAAGGTTGACGCAAGCCGCCACGCGCTGCTCGACCAGGCCTCTGGCCAGCGCTTCTGCCTTGTCTTCTGGCGCGGTCACCAACACGACGATGGCGCCGCCGTGCCCCCCCGTCATGGCCTGGAGCAAACCACAACCTCACCCCGGCCGCCAGAAGGGCG
>Ga0154020_10001300_pt1 | contig 30945 bp, 27 predicted proteins | sample Klosneuvirus_201_FD_109709 | JGI IMG/M metagenome (GOLD analysis project Ga0154020, IMG submission 109709) | Active sludge microbial communities from wastewater, Klosterneuburg, Austria - Klosneuvirus_20160825_MG | ecosystem: Engineered > WWTP > Aerobic digester > Activated sludge | place...
CGAGGCAAGGCCCTGGCAGCAATTTGGTTTTCAAGTCTTCCGTTGTGCGGAGTATTGCCACACCGCGTCCGTCATACCCTGCCGTCCGACTTTTTTGCACCAATGGCAAACGCCATTCCCCGGATAGTACGGCTTCCCGGAGGGCATGGCCGTCGTCAAACAATTGGAACCTTGCCGTTGGGATGCCGTGCTCCTGATAAAATTGTTTTTGCAGACCCTTATCCTTGATGATCTCCAACGCCCCCGGCGCCGGATGCACGGTTATGCCCAATCGCTCCAGTTCGTGCAACGCGTCGGTGTTCACATGCTCAATTTCAATGGTCAGGATGTCCTTGTCCTGACCGAATGCAAGCACATCCGCGTAGTTGTCGAAATTACCTTCGGTGAATTCCGTGCATACGCTCCCGGCGGGATAATCAGATGCCGTATCAAGGATGCACATTTTAAAATCCCAGGGAGCGGCAGCCAAACAGAGCATTTTCCCCAGTTGGCCGCCGCCGAGGATGCCGATTTTTTTTGTTGTGTCGAACATCAGGGATTTCTGGTTAGAAGGTTTCTGGTTAGAAGGTTTCTGGTTAGAAGGTTTCTGGTTAGAAGCCTCCAAACCAGAAATCTACTAACCATTTCGCCCAATGCAGTTCAAATCTTCAAATGCCTGTTTCAAACGCACCACGAAAGTCTTTTCGGCTTCGCGCAGCCATACGCGGGGGTCGTAGTATTTTTTGTTGGGCTTGTCGTCGCCGTCGGGGTTGCCGATCTGGCTTTGTAAATAACCTTTTTTGCCTTCATAGTAGCCGCGAATGCCGTCCCAGAAAGCCCATTGCATGTCGGTGTCAATATTCATCTTGATGGCGCCATAGGAGATAGCCTCTCGAATCTCTTCCTGGCTGGACCCGGAACCTCCGTGGAATACGAAGTGCACGGGCCTGGCATCTGAAAGATTGTATTTTTGTCGGATATAGTCTTGCGAATTTTTCAGAATGACAGGCTGGAGTTTCACGTTACCCGGCTTGTACACACCATGTACGTTTCCGAAGGCGGCAGCTACGGTGAAGCGCGGACTGACCTGACGCAGCGTTTCGTAGGCATACGCCACTTCGGCGGGCTGTGTGTACAGGCGAGCAGAGTCCACATCGGTGTTGTCGACGCCGTCTTCCTCCCCGCCGGTTACGCCGAGTTCAATCTCAAGGGTCATCCCGAGCGGCGCCATTCGGGCCAGGTATTCGCGGCAGATTTCGATGTTCTCGTGCAACGGCTCCTCGGACAAGTCGAGCATGTGGCTGCTGTACAGCGGATAACCGTTTTTTTCAAAATACTTTTCGCCTTCGTCGAGCAGTCCCTTGACCCAGTCAATGATGTTCAGAGCGCAGTGGTCGGTATGCAACACCACCGGCACGCCATACGCTTCGGCGAGGGTATGGATGTGCTGGGCGCCCGAAATACCGCCAAGGATTGCAGCGCGTTGGCCTTCGTTGCTCAGGCCTTTGCCGGCAAAAAAGGCTGCTCCGCCGTTGGAAAACTGGATGATGACCGGGCTATTTACCGCAGCGGCCGTTTCCAAAACGGCGTTTACAGAGTCAGTGCCGATCACATTGACAGCAGGTAAAGCGTATTGATGTTCAAGCGCGTGGTTGAAGAGGTCGGTTACTTCGGCGCCATGCAACACTCCGGGGCGAAATTTAGCCATGTTAATCTACGATTTTGGATGTACGATGGTGATAATGTGGCTCAGTGGAGATTATGGCGCAAGATTACGGCAAAAATATAAAGGCACGAACGGCATTATTAGCGCTTGGGAAACCTGTTTCCGTATTTGAACGTATCACGATCCTCCCGTTTGAAAATATCGTACAGGTGGTGCAGATTCGGGTTTTTAATGGCGTTACCGTGCATCGGAGTACAAGTATCCCTCCCATCCTTTCTGGTTGCTGAACGTCTCTACCGAATAAGCGGATACATACTTTAGGACGGTTCCTTGTGCCCGCCGATAGGCTTCGTTGGCGATCCGCAGCAAAGGCGCAAACTCCATGTCTTTGGGCATCAAGGTGGGATTCTGACGCGCTGCTTCGTATTTATCCCTGCCATTTGCTACCGCGCAGCAGCGTGCAAACAAAAATTCGTCTGCCGAAAAATCCTCGGCATCTTCCCGAAACGCCTTTTGCCCAATTTGGCGAGCATGTTCCTCAGTGTCAATCAAGTACAGTTTTTGGGAAAGAATGTCCTTGAAATCGTAGATATGCCGTAAAGGTGCCTTACTGAGAGCAGAAACCACAGGCTCAATGACTGCATCGTCATTTCCCGTTTGTTTCCAATCAAGCAATTCGATCAAAGCCCAAAAATCCGTCTCGCTCAAACCTCCGGCAGAGGGCGAGTCGTTCAGTTCGATCTGAACCGACGCATTCGGGTACTTCTCCTGCAGATCGGAAATTTTCTCCGGGCTGATGTTGCGAAGTGGGTAGCGGAGGATGTTTGTCATAAGGGCATGAAAATCGTTGTCAATGTGCAAAAGTCACTGTTTACTCAGAAAAATCAAATCTGATTATTGTTATCCGAATCAAAAGGAGCACGCATCCTTCAGACAAATCAGTATCCGCATTCCACCAAATACCGCTCCGCGTCCAACGCAGCCATACACCCCGTACCCGCAGCCGTGACCGCCTGGCGGTAAATTTTGTCCTGTGCATCACCGCTGGCAAATACGCCGGGGACGTTGGTTGTTGTTCGGCCAGGATTGGTCACGATGTACCCGCTGTCATCAAGCGTGAGCCAACCCTTGAAAATATCGGTATTGGGTTTGTGGCCGATGGCAACAAAAAAACCGGTAACGGGCAGCACTGTTTTCTCTCCGGTTTTGTTGTTCACGACGCGCACACCTTCCACCACGTTTTCTCCGAGGATTTCTTCGGCTTCGGTATTCCAGTGCACGACGAGGTTGGGCATGTTCAGCACGCGCTCCTGCATGATTTTGGAAGCGCGCATCTCGTCGCGGCGAACCAGCAAGTGTACTTTGGAGCATATTTTGGCCAGATACGTGCTCTCTTCTGCGGCGGTATCGCCCGCGCCTACGATGGCTACTTCCTGTTTGCGGTAGAAAAATCCGTCGCATACAGCACAGGCCGATACGCCGGCATTTTGCAGCCGGTCTTCTCCCGGGATACCCAGCCACTTGGCGCTTGCCCCCGTGGCAATGATGACAGCAGGTGCGTGAATTTCATGGCCGCTCTCCGACCAGGCCTTGTGCATAGGGCCGGAAAATTCCACTTTCACAATTTTTTCAGCGCGAACATCCGTCTCGAAACGTTCAGCCTGGCGTTTGAAATCGTCCATCATTTCCGGCCCCATGCGCCCATCGGGGTAGCCGGGATAGTTTTCGACGTCGTTGGTGATCATAAGTTGTCCTCCCGGTTGCGGGCCGGTGTACAGGACAGGTTTGAGGCCGGCGCGGGCGGCGTAGATGGCGGCTGTATACCCGGCGGGGCCGGAACCGATGATGAGGCATTTGACTTGTTCCATAATGGCGGCAAAAGTACATGCTACAACACGGTTCGCATGCACGCTGTTGGGGATTGAATGGTACTTTTTCGCGAAAATGTTTGCCGACGGACTTCCTGCCGATTAGGAATTACCAACCGAAAACTTCTACTTTCGCGCTTCCTTCATTTCCCTTCTGTGCTGTTGATACCGTGAACCTGCATTTTTCATTCAAAATCAACACCACTCATGCAACAGTACGAGCATTTACTTGATGCCAACAAAGCCTGGGCCGATCGAATGGTCAAGGAAGATCCAATGTTTTTTGAACATCTGGTGGAGGTCCAACGCCCCGCGTTTCTTTGGATCGGCTGTGCCGATAGCCGGGTTCCGCCCAACGAAATTACCGGTACTCGCCCCGGCGATATTTTCATCCACCGTAACGTAGCAAACCTCGTCATCCACACGGATATGAATATGCTCAGCGTGCTACAGTACGCCGTGGAAGTGCTGGAAGTAAAACATGTCATCGTATGCGGACACTACGGCTGCGGTGGCGTAAAGGCAGCCATGAGCCGCCACTCATTCGGCCTGATCAACAAGTGGCTGCGCCATATCAAGGATGTGTACCGCCTGCATGTGGACGAACTGACTGCCCTCAAATCTGAAGAGGCTCGATTAAACCGCCTGATCGAAATCAACATCATCGAACAGGTGAACAACCTGGCCGACACGTCTATTATCCAGCGCGCCTGGAAAGGCCGCAATGCCCCGCACCTGCATGGCTGGGTGTACGACTTGCACAACGGCATCATCCAACCATTAGTGGAGATTGCCGCCAACTCCAAACTGGAGCACGAGATTTACGAATACGATAATCTGGATTAGCCGAAAATAAGCGTTTATGCAACAAGCAGCCCTCAACCTCGAAGTCGCCAAAAACACCGATGCCATGCAATTGGCCGTCGGAAAAATGAACCGTCTGTTGGATCAGATACAGGAAGGCGGTGGCAAAAAACGCATCGAAAAACTGCACAAAGAGGGCAAGATGACCGCCCGCGAACGGATAGACTACCTGCTGGACGAAGACACGTCCCGTATTGAGGTGGGCGCCTTCGCGGGCTTCGAGATGTACCAGGAGCATGGTGGCTGTCCTGCCGCCGGAGTGGTGGTGGTCATCGGGTATGTGCGCGGGCGGCAGGTGATCGTGGTAGCGAATGATGCCACGGTGAAAGCCGGCGCCTGGTTTCCCATCACCGGCAAAAAGAACCTGCGTGCCCAGGAAATCGCCATGGAAAACCGCCTGCCCATCATTTATCTGGTGGACAGTGCGGGCGTGTACCTGCCCTTGCAGGACGAAATTTTCCCGGACAAGGAACACTTCGGGCGCATTTTCCGCAATAATGCCAAACTCTCCTCGGCAGGCATCCCGCAAATCGCGGCGATTATGGGTTCTTGTGTGGCCGGTGGCGCATATTTGCCGATCATGTCCGACGAGGCGCTCATCGTGGAGGGCACCGGTTCGGTATTTCTCGCCGGGCCGTACCTCGTGAAGGCTGCTATAGGCGAAAATGCCGACAAGGAAGTGCTCGGCGGGGCGGCTACGCACTCGGAGATTTCCGGTGTGACCGACTATAAAATGCCCGACGACAAAACCTGCCTCGACACGATCAAAGACCTTGTGGATAAGTTCGGCAGGTTTGAAAATGCCGGCTTCGACCGCGTTAAACCACAACCTGCCGCCGGCAAGGCCGAAGAGATTTTTGAGATATATCCCGAAAACGGCGCCAAACCTTACGACACGCTCGAACTGCTGCGCCGACTCGTGGACGATGGCAAACTCACCCAGTACAAGGAACACTACGGCAAAACGATCATCACCGCCTACGCGCGCATTGACGGCTGGGCAGTGGGCATCGTGGTCAACAACCGGCAGGTCGTGAAAAACGCCAAGGGCGAAATCCAGTTCGGCGGGGTTATCTACTCCGACTCGGCAGACAAAGCCACGCGGTTCATCCTGAATTGCAACCAGAAAAAAATCCCGCTCGTGTTTCTGCATGACGTGACGGGTTTCATGGTCGGCACCCGGTCCGAGCACGGCGGCATTATCAAGGACGGCGCAAAAATGGTGAACGCCGTGTCCAACTCCACCGTGCCCAAGTTCAGCATCGTCATCGGCAACTCGTACGGCGCGGGCAATTACGCCATGTGCGGAAAAGCCTACGACCCGCGGCTCATCGCAGCCTGGCCAACCGCCAAAATTGCCGTGATGGGCGGCGAGCAGGCAGCCAAAGTGCTGACGCAAATCCAGGTGCAGTCGCTCAAAGACAAAGGCCATGCACCTGATCCCGACGGCGAGCGCGAATTATTTGAAAAAATCAAGGCCCGTTACAATACCCAGACCACGCCCTACTATGCCGCCGCCCGCCTGTGGGTGGACGCGATCATTGACCCACGCGATACCCGCCGCTGGATTTCTATGGGTATTGAGGCAGCGAACAATGCACCGGTGGAGAAATTTAATGTGGGGGTGTTGCAGGTGTAAACAGGTCACTGCCAATGGAAATAAAGCAAATTAAAAAGACCGACCTACCCGCCTTGCGCGACCTCGCCGAGCGCACCTTCCGCGATGCCTGGCAACACATGAACGACCCGGAACCGTTCGAGGCCTACTGCCGGGAGCATTTTACCGTAGAAAAACTCGCTGCCGAGCACGCAGTATCCGATTCCGAGTTCTACTTCGTCGTGTTGGACGGACAGCCAGTGGCTTATCTGAAACTCAACCTCCACCGGCTGCCCAACGGCCATTCGTCCGACGACTTGCAGTCGTCGGACGAATGGCCCGGCCAGGCCCTCCAACTCGAACGCATCTACGTCCTGCAAGACGTGCAGGGCCAACGCATCGGCGAGCGCCTGCTGGAATTTACGGAAGCCCGCGCCCGGGACACCGGTTCTACCTGGGTTTGGCTGAGCGTGTGGCAAAAATCTCCCCGCACCATCCGGTTTTATGAAAAAAGCGGATTTGAAATTTTCGGCGTGGAAACGTTCTGGGTGGGCGACGACCCACAACCGGACTGGTTGATGCGGAAACGGGTGGGGTGAGCGCTGCCCATTCGTCGGACGAAAAACACGAGAGCCACTCCCAATAATATCGGGAATGGCTCTCATCATATTTTGCAAACAGCCAAAGGCAAACAGCCAACAGCCTGCCTAGCTCTTCACTTCTTCAAACTCCACATCCTGCGTGCTGCCGGCGCCGTTGCCGGCTTGAGCGCCGCCGCCGTCTGCCTGTCCGTCCGTACTGCCGCCGTTGGCTGCTTGCGTGGCCTGGTAGATTTCCTGGCTGGCGGCTGCCCATGCGGTATTGAGTGCTTCGGAGGCCGTGTCAATGCGTTCGATATCTTCGGCTTTGTGCGCGTCGCGCAGGTCGGCTACGGCTTTTTCGATGTTTTCCCGAAGGTTGGCCGGCACCTTGTCGCCGAACTCGCGTAGTTGTTTTTCCGTCTGGAAGATCATCGAATCGGCTTGGTTGAGTTTCTCGGCGCGTTCTCGGGTCTTGCGGTCGGTGTCGGCATTGGCTTCAGCCTCGGCCTTCATGCGTGCAATTTCCTCTTTGGACAATCCCGTGCTTGCTTCAATGCGGATGTTTTGTTTTTTGCCGGTACCGCTGTCCAGTGCCGTAACCGAAAGGATGCCGTTGGCGTCAATGTCGAACGTAACTTCGATTTTCGGCACACCGCGCGGAGCCGGAGGGAGACCATCGAGGATAAAACGGCCGACGGAGCGGTTGTCCCGAGCCATTGGGCGTTCCCCTTGCAGGATATGAATTTCAACTTGAGGCTGGTTGTCTGATGCCGTCGAGTAGGATTTCGATTTTTTGGTCGGTATGGTGGTGTTGGATTCGATCACCACGTCGTACACGCCACCCATTGTCTCGATGCCGAGGGAGAGCGGGGTCACGTCGAGCAAAAGCACATCGGACACGGTACCGCTGAGCACCCCTCCTTGAATTGCGGCGCCTACGGCCACGACCTCGTCTGGGTTCACGCTACGGTTGGGTTTTTTCCCAAAAAACTTTTCCACAGCCTCCTGGATACGCGGGATACGAGTGGAACCGCCCACAAGGATTACTTCGTCAATTTCGCTTGCCTGAAGGCCGGCGTCTTTCAGCGCCAGTCGGCATGGCTCAAGGGTGCGTTGTACGAGTTGGTCAACCATTTGCTCGAACCGGGCGCGATTCAGTTTTTTGACCAAGTGCTTCGGCACGCCGTCAACGGCGGTGATGTAGGGCAGGTTGATTTCGGTTTCCTGACCGGCAGACAACTCGATTTTGGCTTTTTCGGCGGCTTCTTTCAGGCGCTGAAGAGCCATCGGATCCTTGCGTAGGTCCATCTTCTCTTCGTTCTTAAACTCGGAAGCCAGCCATTCGATAATTACCTGGTCGAAGTCATCGCCACCGAGGTGGGTGTCGCCGTTAGTTGATTTCACTTCGAATACACCGCCGCCCAGTTCCAGAATGGACACGTCGAACGTACCGCCACCGAGGTCGTATACGGCGATAACCATGTCTTTGTGGCGTTTGTCGAGACCATACGCCAGTGCGGCAGCCGTAGGTTCGTTCACGATGCGCTGCACGTTCAGGCCGGCGATGGCGCCGGCTTCTTTGGTGGCCTGGCGTTGGGAGTCGTTGAAGTATGCCGGCACGGTGATGACGGCATCTGTGACGGTTTCGCCAAGGTAGTCCTCGGCTACTTTTTTCATTTTTTGAAGAATAATGGCCGATATCTCTTGCGGGGTGTACATGCGCCCGTCAATGTCCACACGGCATGTGTCGTTGTCGCCTTTGACGACCTTGTACGGAATGCGTCCGATTTCATCGGTGCGTTCGCTGTGTCGCATGCCCATAAAACGTTTGATGGACGACACCGTTCGCTTGGGGTTGGTGATCGCCTGGCGTTTGGCCGGTGCGCCGATCTTGCGTTCGCCGTTGTCCAAAAAACCGACGACGGAAGGGGTAGTGCGTGCGCCTTCGTCGTTGGCGATAACAGTAGGCTCGTTGCCGACCATTACGGCCACACAGGAGTTGGTTGTGCCTAAGTCAATGCCGATAATTTTTCCCATGATACTTTTTAGTGGTTGGAAGGTTTCTGGTTAGAGGGTTTCTGGTTGGAAACCTCACAACGGCTGAACAATGAATGTGCCACGCCGAACAAACCTGACGGTTTGGCAGAATGCTTTGGGAAAGGCGTGTTTTTTGGCAGAAAAAACGAACGGGAATGACACTACGACGCCTATTTGGCGGTTTCCAGCATATCTGAGTAGTAAATCAGTTCCCACTCGCCCTGGCTGTTGCGGACAAAACGGCGTTCGAGTCCGAAATTGGCGGCGACGTAGGATATTTGTTCCACCACAAGTTCATCGCCGAGTACCTGGAGTTTTCGTTTGAACTCGCCTGAGTTGAAATTTACCGGACGGTGCAAGCGCCACTTGTCTTTTTCCCAATAAATGGCTTGCTTTTCCTGGCGGTTGCTGTCGAGTTGAACCGCAGTCAACCCCTGAAGGGGCCACGAAATATGCGCCATCTGAAACAGGCTGTCGGCATGAAATTTTTTGTAAAATTCGTTGAAATCTGCCGGCAATTGGTCGCTTTGCGATTGTGTGGTCTGGTCGGTTTGCTCTGGCGTGTTGGAAGAAGTTTGTTGTTTCCCCCGACATGCCGGTAGATTAAACAGAACAACAAAAAGTAGGATGTGGCGAAACATAAGTGGGCGTGCGATATTTGGTGAAACAGTTGCCGACAAACGCTGTGGATGCCCGAGTTATTTGCCCTGTGATGTTTTGGAAAAACGGAAAAATATCCATGCAAGGGTTACCGCACAGGTATTTGTTTTTCAGTGGTATCAGATCTTGACTACTCTGGCTCGGCCGACAGAAACTCCATTGCGCTGTAGAATCAGCGAATAGATGCCAGGGGCCAGATTACCGACTGGAATTGAAATTTCATTTTCGGTTGCACTTGCCTCCACGGTTTGCTCAAGCACCTGATTCCCTTGTATGTTTATCAACTTTAATTGAAATATTGCCCCTACATCATTTGTGAAATGAACAGTAAGTGTGTTCTGAACCGGATTGGGGTAGGTAAACATCACCTCATTTAATGTTGGTGTAAAGGTGGAGGTTGGGGCGTTCAGGGCTTTGTACTGAACACCGGTTACCTGATTTTGCTGGGTATTGAGCGTACAAATGGCTATGGCTTCTTTCGACACGTCGTTCAGAAAATGAAAGGTCGTTATTGTATCCGTCCCCAAAGGGAGTATTTGTTGGCCGCCTATTGTGGATATATCTATCCAACCTAAGGGAGCCACCTTTACATCCACAGCCGTTGACTTGTACTCGGTTCGTTTCTTCCGAAGCACATCAAATGTGCCGCCAGGGATGGCCAGCGTACCAAATGCATCGATCGTACTAACCCGCTGGTACGTCACCCGGATACGGAAGGAATCGGCAGTAGGAACCAGATTCAGTAATATGGGCGGCGCTATCGGCGCGTCGAAAGCCGTTAAAACATTGGATGTACTTTGGTGGATATCAAAGAAGTTGACCGGTGCCCAGGAATCTTCCAGGCTCGGCACCTTTTTAAACAATAAATTCAGGCCCAAGCCCAGCTCGTCCAGACCAAAATAACCCATGTTGAGTACCTGGGTACCGGTCACCTGCAAATAAACTTCCGAAGCGGAGTTTAAAGGTTTGAACATGACAGATGCTGCGGGAAAGGAGCCAGAAGCCATGCCCATTAGCGGGTTTTTCATGATCTGATTCCAGTATTGGGTGGGCTGCAGGTTGCTTAGATCCCACTGCTGATTACCACCGGGCGGGGTAAACACCTTATTTATAGCCCCGGGTTGGTTGCCGAAAATATAGCGTAGCGTGTCTCCCACCACAGGAAAGACCGAATTTGTGATGGTGATCTGAGCCATAACCGGATGGATAAAACCCCATACAAAGAGGCAAAAAAGTGCCAGTTGTTTCATAGTTGTATAATGACAATGAACAAACGGAATGATTACAATTACACTTTGGAGCCGGCAATCGGTTTTGTTTTCGACTTGGCAAGCAAAGATATAATTTCGAAAATAAAAAACAAAAAAGTCCTCACAAGCAGATCGCTTGCAAGGACTTATGTTTTTCAGTGGTAGCCCGTACGGGAATCGAACCCGTGTTTCATCCGTGAAAGGGACGTGTCCTAACCCCTAGACGAACGGGCCTTTTTAGACAGGGGTAGAATGGAAGAATAATTCCACCAAAACCACCCTCCTGAAAAGAGCGGGGCAAAGGTAAACGCGGCAGGGGTACTTTTCCAAACTGCGTTGATAATTTTCCTGAAAAAAAATCCGGGAGTCGAATTTTACGATCAAAATGAATACCGGTCAAGCAAGCGTTCCACGCGCTCTTGCACGGAGGGGTCTGTCACCAGTTCCGGGGCATGGTGTGGTTTTTTCCGCGCATCCAGCACGAGCGGGCCACGACAGCCCCAGTGCTTGCATTCAGAAAACGCACGCACGCCATACGTATCGTGGCTGGGGTTGGCCCGCGTGAAGGCAACCCAAAGAAAATTATTTAACGTGGCGGCGATAAAGCGGCTGTCGTCTACCAGCAGGATCAGCGGAATATGGGTCAGATCGAACGGTTCCAGTGCGCGGCACAATTGTTCGGCCTGCTCGCGTGCGGGTGCTTCCGCGACGAATGCAGGCGCTTGTACAGCCATAACGCCCGGCAAGCAGAACTGCGGATCGGAGAACCCGGCGGGTATCGCGAAGTTTTCCGGAAGTTCGGTCGCCAACGTTCGGCGCTTTTCGCCCCGGCAAGCGACCACCACTTTGGAGCCTTCGTTCCAGCCCGAACCGGAGTAGTCGAGGGTATCTATTGTCGTCCGCGTCTGGAAATGCAGGTCGCGCGACCAGTCTACCCGTTCCAGCAGGTGTTGAAAAAAACGGGGAATGTCGTGCGTGTCGAGGCTGGGGTCGTCGTCGGATGCGGCAATGAACAGGAATTTGGCCAATGAGGTCTGGCCCGAGCCGAGGATTCGGTTGGCAATGGTCAAGATTTCTTCCGGAACACGCTCGCGGAAGGGCATGTAGCGTTCGTGTCCGATAGCCAACAGCAGCGGGTGTACACCGGAGGCATCCACGGCGTGCAGTTCTTTCAGTCCGGGAAACTCCTGTGGAGTAAGCGGCGCCACCAATTCGTGGATGAGCCAGCCGAAACTGCTGTCCTCCTGAGGTGGGCGCCCCACAGCGGTGAAGTGCCAGAGCGGGTCTTTTCGGTGAAAAACCCGGTGCACACGCATGACTGGAAAATCGTGCGTAAGCGAGTAGTAGCCCAGGTGATCGCCAAAAGGCCCTTCCGGTTTTTTCACGTTTTTCAGGATTTCACCCGTGATGACAAAGTCGGCATCATTGCTCAGCACATACCCGTCGCGGCGTGCATACCGGAAGCGCCGACCGGCGAGCATACCGGCAAAGGTCAGTTCGCTCAAGCCTTCCGGCATGGGCATGATGGCCGCGAAAGCATGGCTGGGCGGCCCGCCTACAAATATGCTGCACCGAAATGGTTCGTTACGCCGGTTGTACTTGGCGTGGTGCACACCGATACCGCGGTGGAGTTGGTAGTGCAGGCCTACTTCTTCGTTGGGCACATAGTCGTTTCCGGAGAGTTGGATGCGGTACATGCCGAGATTGGAGTGCATCACGCCGGGCATTTCCGGGTCTTCGGTGAATACCTGGGGCAAGGTGACAAATGCCCCGCCGTCCATAGGCCAACTTTTTATTTGCGGAAGTTGGTCAATGGTCGTCGTTGCGTAAGCAGACGGCACGGAAAGCGGGTTGTGTAACGGTAAGGCCGAAAGCGCCGTAAACGGAGCCGACAAATAACGCCCCGGCTTTTTGAAAAAACTGGTGGGGTCTTTTTTTAATTCGACCACGCGTTTTACACGCTCCAGCGTATGGCGAAATAAAAACGCTGTTTGATGAAACGTCCCGTACAGATTGCTTACAGCCTGGAAAGGGCTGCCCTTTACCCGTTCGTACAAGATGGCCGGGCCCTGCCGATCATATACCTGTCGGTGGATTTCCGCCATTTCCAGGTTGGGGTCAACCTCTTCGCGAATGCGGAGCAACATGCCGTTTTTTTCGAGATCGCGGACGGCTTCGCGTAAGTTGGAGTACGCCATAATACATAAGTGCTAATACCCGGAGAGGGGGTGTCACAGAGGCTCACAGAGATTTAAGAGGCTCACAGAGAATAATTAAAAAAACTCTGTGAGCCTCTTAAATCTCTGTGAGCCTCTGTGACACTAAAATATTATTCCTTGATGTGGGCTAATTTGACGTTGTGGTACCGCGATTCTTTCAGCGTTTCGCGCATACGTTTGATCGTTTCACGCGGCCCCATGTCGAGTGCGAGGTTGACAACCCAGTCCGGCAGACTGCCGCCAGGGTCGGAGTACAGATAATACTCCAACTGAACGTTATTTCCGGCTCCGGGTTTTACGGTCCATTTGGTGTTGGCCTTTTTCATGCGTACGACGCCTTTGTATTCGGGGACATGTCCTGTTAAGGCTACACTGGTGGAGGTTACCGTACGATTTTCGGGGTCTTGATCCAATTTAGTATGCAGAACCAGGTCCCGGTCGCTCATAGGCCATGGAAAATCCACCCGGGCGTAATAGATCATCTCCGTTGGGGAGATGCGCTTGACCAAATGGGTTTCCGAAACTTTGTACCCCCACTTCGGGAAGTATTGCACCTCGTCGAGCATTTGAGCAACACCAGACAAGGATGCATTAAGCGTCGTGGACAACTTCAGTTCATGGATGTCCGAAGTTTTGCGGTAGTAGATTTTAATGCCGGTTTTTTCCTTTTTCAACACCCATCCGTCGTCACTTGCGGAATCATGCGACTGGCTTAAAATGGTGGTTGCAACAAACAGAAAGGTGATCGCAAGAAGACTCGAGAGGAAACGTAGAGAATTTGGCTTGTACATGGATAGTTTTTTCAAAAAAGACACCACGAAACGACCAAGAAGTCCGGGATGTTTTGGAAAAGATGTTAACAGGATTTCAACTTGTGCAAAAACCGAACCACAGCAGGTATTGGACAGAACACCAGTAGAATGAATTTCGAGGTCAAAGGTTGCAATTTCCCGAGTTGACTACTTTTGCAGCATGAGGTTTTATTTTCACCAAAACCAATGGAATACCCATGGAAATACCCGTCGAATACTTGCGTGAATTGTTTTGGTTCCTGTCGTTGCTTATCGGTGGCTGGCTTTTGGGTTGGGTTGTCGAGCATATCCTGCTCCGGCGGCTGTCCAATGCGGCTTTTTTTCAAAAATCGCTCTCCGGGTTGGGGCGCTGGATGGGTTTGGCCGGCGGGCTGGGAATCGCCCTTCGCTTCAGTATGTTGCCTTCAGAATGGCATTCAGAAATCGTGCTGGCGTGGAAAATCTGTTCCATACTGATCATCACAGTCTTTCTGGCGCGGCTGGTTGGCCGCTATGTCATGGATCAGACGGCGGGTTTCTCCAGCGAATTACCCACGACATCTTTGGTACAAAACGTGCTGAACAGCGTGGTGTACACAGTAGGCTTTTTGATTATCCTGCAAATGCTGGGCATTTCCGTCACTCCGGTTTTGACCGCCCTCGGTGTGGGAGGCCTGGCGGTGGCGCTTGCCTTGCAGGAAACACTTAGCAATCTTTTTGCCGGTATACAGATCATTGCCTCCCGGAAAATCCGGATCGGCGACTTCATCCGTCTCGAGAGCGGTCAGGAGGGGTATGTCACCGATATTACATGGCGCAATACAACCATCGGTACCTTACCTGATTCCACAATCATAGTCCCGAATGCCAAACTGGCTTCTTCCATCGTAACCAATACACACTTGCCCACGCAGGAGATGACCGCACAACTTGACATGGGCGTACACTACGATAGCGATTTGGAAGTGGTCGAGCGAATCGCCATCGAGACAACATTAGCCGTGTTGAAGGCTTACCCGAGCCAGGTTGCCGATCTCAATGTGCATATTTACTATCGGGCATTTGCTGATTCGAGTATCAACTTTTCCATTCTTTTTCAGGTGCCCGAATTTTCCGATCAGGAGCCTCTGATGCACGCGTTGATTAAATCCCTACACCGGCGGTTCAGGGAAGCGGGCGTCCAAATCCCCTACCCTACCCGCACCATAGACGTGAGCAGGGTTGGTCAGAAGCAGATCTCTTTGGGACCGGAAGGATAGCGATTAAACCGCCGCCGTCTTGTCTGAAACAGTGTCCACGGCATCGAACTGTAACTTGGCGAGGCTGCTGTACACCCCGTTTTTCAGGGCTGAAAGCCCCTCATGGGTACCCTGTTCCACAATTTGTCCACCTTCCAGTACATAGATACAGTCTACCTCCCGAACTGTGGCCAGGCGGTGCGCGATAATGATGCTGGTGCGTCCCTCCATGAGGTTGTTGAGAGCGTCCTGCACTACCCGCTCGCTTTCGGCATCGAGGGAGGATGTGGCTTCGTCGAGCAAGAGTATAGCCGGGTCGCGGAGGATGGCTCGAGCGATGGCGATCCGTTGCCGTTGGCCACCGGAGAGTTTGATGCCGCGTTCTCCCACCACCGTTTCAAAGCCATCGGGAAATCGGCTGATAAAGTCCAAAGTGTTGGCTTTGCGGGCAGCTTCGATAATTTCGGCCTCGGTGGCGGCCGGATTGCCGTACAGAATATTTTCCCGAATGGTACCGCCAAACAGAATGACTTCCTGCGGCACAATGGCGAAATTGTGGCGGTACGATCCCAGGTCATATTCGTAGATGCTCGTTCCGTCAATACTAATATCTCCGGCGTTGAGCCGGTGAAACTGGAGCAGCAACTGCATAAACGTGGACTTGCCAGCACCGCTTTGACCCACCAGTGCCACTTTTTTCCCGGACGGTATGGTCAAGCTTACGCCCTTGAGCACTTCCACATCCGGGCGGGTTGGGTAAGAAAAGTGTACGTTTTCGAATCGGACATTGCCGGTGAGGCGCCCGGCGGCATGGTTGGCCTGTGGGCGTTCCTCGAACTCGGTTGGGCTGCGCAGGATTTCGCGCACGCGTTCTGTAGCGCCGACGGCGCCGACAAGTTCGGTGTAAAAATTACCCAATCCCGCTATAGCCCCCCCAATGATTGCCGTGTATGTCACAAAAGTGATTAGTTCGCCTGCGGTCATTCGGCCGGTCTGTACCATGTGCATCCCAAATCCAATGACGAAAAACAACGCCCCGAACAACATGGTGATGATGAACACGGCGAAAATGGCCCGCCCGCGGGCATACCGCATGGACACACCCACCACCTGATCATTGGCTCGGCTGTACCGCATGCGCTCGAAGGCTTCGTTGGTAAACGCCTTGACGGCGTGAATGGATTGAAGCGTCTCGTCCAGTACGGTATTTGTCTCGCCGAGCATGTCCTGCCGTTTTTTGGAGAGTTTTCGCACCCAGCGACCAAATATCAACGCTCCGATCACGATAACCGGGAATGTGGCCAACATGACGCCTGCCAATCGGGGCGCCATCCAGGTCAGCAAAGCAATGCCGCCGATCAGCACGATGAGTTGTCGAATAAACTCTGCCAGGATGAAATACAGGGTGTTATACAGTTTTTCCACATCGTTGGTGAGGCGGCTTACCAATTCACCTACACGACTTTTTTCAAAAAAAACGATGGGTAGTGCGATCAATCGCTGATAAAGTGCTTTGCGCACATCGGCAGTGCCTTTTTCGCTGACCGTAGCAAACATCATGACACGTAAGTAGGAGATTACCCCCTGTACCGCCAAAATGACTACGAGCCAGATGCCCATGCGTTTCAGGTCAAAGTCTACCACCACCCCTTGGGCCACATCGAGCATTTTGCCGATCAGGTAGGGAAAAATCATGAAGATGCTGCTGGACAAAAACAGCAGGACAAGGCCGAATACAAACTGAAAACGGTATGGCCGGACAAATTCAAAAATCTTGAGGGCTTCGCGAAGGGATTCCCGTGACAACTTTGGTTTGGCTTCTTCTTTGTTCATGGCTGCAAAGTTCCGACTCCGAACCGATAAATAAGGGAAATGTTTAATCCTCGTTTTGAAAGATAACTGTTTACTTTGCCGCTCAGTCTTTTGCGTCAAATTTTTGAAAACCCGATTCGCATGAGTTCACGAGTTTTAGTGCTGGCCGTGTTCGTATTTTGGAGCGCCGTAAGTTGGAACTGGTACGTATGCCGCATCAAACAGCAATGCGGCGACCGGCCTGTAGCGGCTGAGCAGGCCGTACCATTCGAAACGGAAACGCTGTTAAACCAGGACGCCGTTCCGGCAAACACAGACACGCCTGCTTTCACACCAATGGACGACCCACAAGAAACCACTTCACAGCCTGCATCCACAGAACCGGACATCACTAAGGTCTATGTGGAGGAACTCGCCGACCATGCGTTGATCCATTTCCCGTACAACTCAACCCGAAAAGAAGACAATGCGGCCATTGACGAGTATTTGTCCCGGCTTGCCAACCAACTCACAGCATCCCGCGGAACCGTCATCCTTAATGGCCACACCGACAATGTAGGCGATAGTAAGACAAATTTTGCTTTTGCCCTTCGTCGCGCCAAAAACATTCGCGACATCCTCATTGCCAAGGGTGTCTCGAAAAAACAGATTGTGTGCCAATCCGAGGGTGAGAAAAAACCTGTGGCTACCAACGACAATCCGCGTGGCAGATACCTGAATCGCCGCGTGGAAATTCGTGTGAAATAATGCTTCGATCAACCTATTTTTATTCACCATTTACCATTCCAAATTGATGTTTCAGCAAGACGTATTCCAAGGCCCAGGAACCGGAACCTTTACCACCCACACCTTCGAGATACTTTTTATGCTCTTCGTGGCCGGGCTTATCGGACTTTGGTTAGGGTGGGTACTCTGGAGTAAATACCGGCAAGCCGCAGAAAAACTACGGCTCGAAAATAGCAGTCTGACCGATACCGTCACCGCTCTTCGCACAGAGTCGGACGACCTGAAGGCCAAACTGACCGAAGCCGAATCGGAGCGTAGCACACTTGAAAATCGGGTAAAAACCCTGACCTGGGAGGCAGAGACACAGCACAACCAATTTACCATCCTGCAGAGCGACATGGAAAAGATTTTGGCGCGCAACCGCCAGCTCGAATCGGAACTCGGGCTGAGTCTCGAGCCGGAGACGGTTGTGTCCGAATCAATTCCTTTGGATGTGGACGTTCCGTATCTCTCCCACGAAGGATCGGATAAATCCTTTGCCGCGACTGCCGAGAATATTGAAATGGAGGTCGTCGTCGTGCAAGAGCCGGAAGTTGCCGAAACACCGGAACCAACAGCCGAGGCTGAACAAACTACACCGGCTCAACCAGAGCAGGAAGACGTTGTGTTTGTGGCGCCTGTTTCCCGCGAGAGCATGATTCCGATTTCAGACTTGGGAGATGCGCCGGTAATCCTGCCGTCTGCGCCGGAAAAGAAACTGAAAGCGGCAGAGGAAACGGCCACTATTGTGGCGGCCGTCACAGGTGGCCCGCGCGACGACCTGAAAATCGTGGAAGGCATCGGCCCCAAAATCGAGCAACTGCTGTTCAGCGCAGGCATCACCACCTATGGACAACTGGCTGCAACGTCTGTGCAACAACTCAAGGACATCCTCGTGGATGCCGGCTCCCGGTATGCCATGCACGACCCCGGTACCTGGTCGGCGCAGTCCCTGCTTGCCGCCAACGGCGAATGGGAAAATTTGAAGGCGTACCAGGATTTCCTGAACGCAGGCAAACGCCCGGATAAAAATTAGGGTAGAGAGGTTAGCAGGTTACTGGTTAGAAGGTTAGAAGGTTTCTGGTTCGTACTGAGCAACCAGAAACCTTCTAACCTTCTAACCAGTAACCTGCTAACCTCCTAACCTTTTTCACCGGATGACGACATCTTTCACGAATGCCTCCCCCATTTCCTCGTTGAGCAGGTCTTTTATTTTGTCTTTTGCGTAAGAAAGTTCCTGCCTGAGGGGAGCGGAAATGATGGTCAGGTAAAGAACATTTTTACGGACATGAATATCAGAGGTGTACGTCGAGATCGTTTTTCCCATTAGTTTCCCCCATAGCATTTTGACACGCGTCTCGTTGAGTTGTGGTTCGAGGCGGTATTCACGCAGCATGGCTTGCATGGCCTCTTGCAAAGAAAGATCGTTTTTCTTTTTCATACCGGATCGCGTTTGGTCTTGCTCAAACAAAGGCTTTTGTACGCCAGCCATCTGAGAAATATGGTGCAAAGAAACGATGAATCGCGTCGTATTTTCACGGCGAAAAATCTGCCGGGGAACAAAAATTATGTTGGTAAACCCAGCATCAGCCAGCATCGTCATACAATTTTTTTACCATGAAAATCAAGGAATCTGAGCTCATTTTGAACAAAGACGGCAGCATCTACCACTTGAGCCTGCAGCCCGAACAAGTGGCACCACTCATCATCACGGTGGGCGACCAGGACCGGGTGGCCAAAGTGAGTCGGCACTTTGACCGCGTGGAGCACCGCGTCCGAAAACGCGAATTTGTCACGCACACGGGATGGCTCGGCAAACAACGCCTGAGCGTCATTTCATCGGGAATAGGGCCGGACAACATCGACATCGTCCTGAACGAACTGGATGCCCTGTTCAATATTGATTTTCAGACCCGGCAACCCAAGCCCTCCCCCACCCCGTTGACCTTGATACGGCTCGGTACGGCGGGTGGCTTACAGGCCGAAATTCCGGTGGACGGTCTTGTGGCGTCCACGGGTGGTATCGGTTTGGACGGGCTGTTGCAGTTTTACCAGGCGCCCGACCAGCAGCAGCACCCGGTGACGGAAGCCCTGCGTGCTCATTTCGGCGATGCGTGGTCGTTTCCCTTGGCACCGTACTTTGCGCCGGCCGATCAGGCATTGATTGAGCAGTTTTCAGTTGGATTTTACCAGGGTTTCACCGCCACTAATCCCGGCTTTTACGGCCCACAGGGGCGGCAACTGCGGGCGCCCGTGCGATTTCCCGGCTACCTCGACTTGCTGCAAAAATTCAGTTTTAAAAACACCCGGATTTTGAACCTTGAAATGGAAACGGCTGCCATGTTCGGTTTGTGCCGGCTGCTCGGCCACCGGGCCATTTCCCTGAGCGCGGTGATCGCCAATCGGGCGCTGGGGCAGTTTAGCGAGGATACTGGGAAGGCGGTAAACCAGCTTATCGAGGCTGCTTTGGACAAGATAGTTTAAGAGCGTGTTTAAATTTCAGTCACCGGGCTGAAATTTAAACACGCTCTAGCCTGCCATTTTGTCATTTTCTTTCCCAAAACGTCCTACATTTGCCCCCGCAAATCGAAGCACGAAATTATGTACGACAACAACCCGACACTGGAGGGTATCAAGACTATAGACGAAGCAAAACAAGGCAACGTGCTGTTCAAGGAGCACTGGCAGGAGTCCGACACGCCGGGCGGGCGGAAATTTTACATTGAGAGTTATGGTTGTCAGATGAATTTCAGCGACTCGGAAATCGTGGCATCTATTCTCCATGAGGTTGGCTACACGCCTACCCGCAATGTGGAAGAAAGCGACCTGATTCTGATAAACACCTGTTCCATCCGCGAAAAAGCAGAGGAGACCGTACGCAAGCGCCTGCGCTTTTTCGAGAGCATCAAGATGCAACGCCCCGGCACGGTGGTTGGTGTGCTCGGCTGCATGGCCGAACGCCTGAAAAAGAAATTTCTCGAAGAGGAAAAACTCGTAGACCTCGTGGTCGGTCCCGATGCATACCGCGACCTACCCAACCTGATCGGTAGCGCCGAAGACGGCCAACGCATGGTGAACGTGCTGCTCAGCCGCGAGGAAACCTATGCCGACATCAGCCCCGTGCGCCTCGAGAGCAATGGCATCACCGCATTCATCTCCATCATGCGCGGCTGCGACAACATGTGCTCCTTCTGCGTGGTGCCGTTCACCCGTGGGCGCGAGCGCTCCCGCGACCCGTACAGTATCGTGTCCGAAGCCACACATTTGTTTGAAAACGGCTACCGCGAAGTGACCCTTCTCGGCCAAAACGTGGATTCGTACAAGTGGGAAAACCCCGAAACCGGCGAGCGTGTGAATTTTGCCAATCTGCTGGAAATGACTGCTCTGGTGCATCCGAAACTGCGTGTGCGCTTCAGCACCAGCCACCCCAAGGACATGACCGACGAGGTGCTGTACGTCATGGCCCGGTACGACAACATTTGCAAGTACATCCACCTGCCGGTGCAATCGGGCAACAGCCGTGTTCTGGAAATGATGAACCGCACCTACGACCGCCTGTGGTACGAGGATCGCATCCGCGCCATCCGCGCCATCCTGCCCGATGCAACCGTATCGAGCGACATCATCACGGGCTTCTGTTCTGAAACGGAGGACGACCACCAGGATACGCTCAGCATCGTAGAGTGGGCCAACTTTTCCATGTCGTACATGTTTTTTTATTCCGAACGCCCCGGCACGCTGGCCGCGCGCAAATACCCCGACGACATTCCAGAAGAAGTCAAAAAACGCCGCCTGAACGAGGTCATCCGCCTGCAAACCGCTGTGAGCCTGCGACACAACCAAGCCGACATCGGCAAGGCGTTCGAGGTGCTCATCGAAGGCAACTCCCGCAAGTCGGATCAGGATTTTTGCGGACGCAACAGCCAGAATAAGATGGTGGTTTTCCCTAAGAAAGAAGGGCTGAAGCCAGGCGATTATGTGCAGGTGCGGGTGCGGGAGGTGACGAGTGCGACTCTTCTGGGAGAAATAGTATAATAACTGCGACTAACCCAATATGCTATCATGAGCGACATTTTAATTCTTCAAGAACGCATTAAGAACTCAATTTTCATAGGTGAGAGTGATTTTAGAGAGTTCAAATCCGCATGGGAAGGAAAACCAGGTAATAAAAAACCACGCTTGGTAAAACATATCTGTGAAGATATTGCCGAAGGATTGGTTGCATTTGCAAATGCAGACGGAGGAGAACTTATTATAGGTGTTGAGGACGATATGACAATTACTGGTATCCCACATAGCTATGAGGAAGTTCAACAAATGCTAAATGCTGTAAAATCGCATGTTTTTGAAGGCCAAGTTCTTCCTTTGGTATATACTCAAAAAATAAACATTGACAACAAGCCTATTTTGTTTTTCCAAGTTGAAAAAGGCACTTCTGAAATTTATCAATTACGTGATGGTAGGGCTTTAGCAAGAAAAGACAAAAGAACCATCCCTGTCAAAATAAGCAAATTACAATTCGAACGCCAAGAAATCATATCACGAGAATATGACAGACAACTTGTTGATGGGGCAACAATTACTGATCTAGATGTCCCCCTAATTCAGAGTCTCGCTAATTCTTATCTCAACGGAATGACTCCTGAAAAATATCTCCAACAATTAGGCTTGGCAGAATATACAGTTAGTGGGCTTCGGTTAAGACGTGCTTCGGTTCTGCTTTTTGCGAGGGATATTTCCAAATGGCATCCAAGAAGCCAAGTTAGGATACTAAAAGTAGATGGTAATGAGTTGCTCCCAGGAGAGAAGTATAATGTCATTAGTGACGAAATTGTCTCAGGGAATATTTATGAACTTGCGTCAAAATCATGGGAGAGTTTACGCCCATATCTTGCACAAAAAACTGAGTTTGGGGCTGGCGGCAAGTTCGAACAACGGTATTCATACCCCGAGGATGCTTGCCGAGAAGCATTGCTTAATGCTTTAGCACATCGTGACTACAGTAATAGCAACGGAATTGAAGTGTATATTTTTGATGACAGACTGGAGATCAAAAGTCCTGGTGCTCTACTCTCAACCTTAACAATTGATGACTTGTACGCACTTGATAACAGGCACGAGTCTAGGAATTCGAAGATTGCTTACACAATGAATGTCTCAAAATTCATGAGAGAATTGGGTGAAGGCATGAAACGTATTTTTACTCTCATGCGTGACATTGATCGCAAACCACCAGAGTTATATTCTAATACAAACTGGTTTACTGTCAAACTTTTTAATCAAGCGATTTATACCAACAAGCAGCAAGAATTTTTGAACATGTTTGCAAGGTTCAACCTTACAAATAATCAAAAAAAGATTGTTTTGCTTGGCATTGAAGGGGCGAATATTGCTCAATATGACATTTATAAGGCAATGAACACACGTGACAGAAACACATATGATAGGGAGGTAACGGGCCTACGGAATATGAATATATTGAAACAAATACGCAAAAATTCAAGTGCTAATTTTATTTCAAAGTCTAAGGGCATTCCTAAAGAAAAAATAGAGCGGTTTCAAATACGCGTACCTTCATAAATGTCCAACCTCTTATCCATAAAACAGCGCTTCGGCATCGTCGGTACCTCGCACCTGCTGGATGCCGCACTTGAGACGGCCGTGCGCGTGGCGCCTACCGATCTGACCGTGCTAATCACGGGCGAGAGCGGCGTGGGCAAGGAAGTTTTTTCCAAGATTATTCACGCCCTGAGCGCCCGCAAACACAACGAGTTTATTGCCGTCAACTGCGGCGCTATTCCGGAGGGCACCATCAACTCCGAACTGTTCGGCCACGAGAAAGGGTCTTTTACCGGAGCGGTGAACGACCGCAAGGGTTATTTCGAAACCGTGAACGGTGGCACCATATTTCTTGACGAGATTGCCGAGATGCCGCTCGACACGCAGGCGTACCTGTTGCGGGTACTGGAATCCGGCGAGTTCATCCGCGTTGGCGCTTCCAAGGTGTTGCGTACCGACGTGCGGGTCATCGCCGCCACCAACGTGGACCTCGAAGAGCGTGTACGCCGGGGCAAGTTCCGGGAGGATTTATATTATCGTCTAAGCACTGTGCCTATCCGCGTTCCGGCACTCAAGGACCGACGCGAAGATATCCCTGTATTATTCCGAAAATTTGCACACGATTTCGCCGAAAAATATCGGATGCAGCCCATTCGCCTCGATGACAATGCGCAATTTGCGCTCGAAACCTACCGCTGGCCGGGCAACATTCGCGAACTAAAAAACGTGGCGGAACAAATTTCCGTTTTGTCGGAAGAGCGAGACATCAGTACAGATGCTCTTCAGCGGCAGATGCCGCAGATGTTTGCGCGAAACCTGCCGGTTCCGGCGGATCGCAATGGATCAGGCGGCGCAAAAGGCAGCGAATTCCAGGAACGGGAAATCTTTTACAAGTTGCTTGTAGACATGAAAAACGATCTGAACGATTTGAAAGGGCTCGTGTTTGAGTTGATCCAAAGCAACAACTTACAGATTTCGGACATGGGCAACCTGCGTCGCCTTCAGCCATCGTTCTCCGAACAGACATTCGCCGGGGGACGGGCCGATTTCACCGGACATTTGGAAAACCGGCCGTCTGAACATGACCCGGCCATGCGTGTGACGCCGATCATCATTGAGCCGTCGAAACCGCCAAGCGCTTACGACCGATCCGATGTAGAGGATGCACCATTGGCAATGGATGAAATCGAAAAGGACGCCATTCGTCGAGCCCTAAAAAAATACCACGGCCGCCGCAAGGAAGCGGCGGAGGAATTGAAAATTTCGGAACGGACCCTGTATCGAAAAATCAAACAGTACAACCTCTGAGCCCGTTGGGCCGTCACCATGCTACGCGACAACATTTTTCAACATTCAAACAACCTACCGCAACCATGACCGCTCGATTCAGTGTTTTTTTCATCATCCTTTTCTTGTTCGTTTTGTCGGCTCAAGCCCAAAAAGGCCACAACATCCGTATCAAACTGGATAATTATGAGCAGAATGAACTCGTGCTTGGGTTTCATTTTGGGGACAAACAGTATGTAAAAGACACCGTTGAGGTCGGATCCGATGGGTATTTTACCTTTAAAGCCGATACGCTACTGCCTTGCGGCGTGTACTTGTTTGTGCTCAAGCCCGACAACGCGTTCATCCAGTTGTTGCTCACAGAGGAAGATCAGGATTTTTCGATGCAAACCGATGCCAAGGACGCCGTGGAGAAAATGAAAATAAAAGGAGGCGATGAAAACAGGATTTTCTATGAATATCTCGCCTTTCTGAACAAAATGCGCGTGGATGCAGATACAATCAAAGCCAGACTTGCACGCACCAACGGCATTGAGGCCGATTCGATGCGTCTCATAAAGGAGAGTGGGGAATTGGACAAGCAGGTTCGCAAGTACCAAAACGACCTGATTTCAAAACACGCCAACACCCTCACGGCAAGGATCATCAAGAGTTCGATTGAACCAGAAATACCCGAATTTGAAGGCAAGGATGCCAAAGAGATTCAACTAAAAAAATACTACTGGTACCGTGCCCACTATTTCGACAATATTGACATCGCCGATCCTTGTCTCCTCCGCAGCCCGGTGCTTCACCCTAAAGTGGACAACTATATTAACAAAGTCGTCCCACAGCACCCCGACAGCATCAGTTTGGCATTGGATCAGATTGTCGAAAAACTGAAAAACACGCAGGAGACGTACAAATTTTACCTGATTCACTACTTGAACATGTTTGCCAAGTCAACCATCGTGGGGATGGATGCCTGCTATGTGCATTTGGCGCAGCGGTACTACTGCAATGGTGGCGCCCCTTGGGTGAAAGCGGAAGATTTGGAAAAAATATGCGACAATGCCCGCCGCCTTGAACCAATCCTGATCGGGAAGATCGCACCCAATATTCTCGTGAAAGACCGAAATGACCACCCAATGGCGCTTTGGGAGGTGGATGCCGACTATACTGTGTTGTTTTTCTGGGCGCCGGATTGCAGCCATTGCAAAAAAGCCGCTCCGCACATGGTTGAATTTGCCAAGAAATTCAAAGACCGCGGGGTAAAAGTATTTGCGGTATGCACAGCAGTAGTTACAGCAAAAGAAGATTCAAACACCTTCGAAAAGGTAAAAGACTCCTGTTGGAAGGGTTTGGAGGAAAAGGAGTTCAGCGATTTTCTATTTTTGAATACATACGACCCGTACATACAAAGCAGATACAAAACACTTTACGATGTACAATCCACGCCTCAAATTTTTGTATTGGATCGAAAGCACGAGATATTGATGAAACGGATCGGGGCCGAGAAACTTGGTGAAGTGATGGAAGACATCATGCGGTTTCAGGAGGATAAGAAAAAGTCAAAAGGTGATAAATAAAAAGAGAAGCCCCCTCCCAAGTTTGACTTGAGAGGGGGCTTAAGTAAACAATGGCCACGGCAAAGTGCTATTGTGGAGCCATCTTCACTACTTTTTTCACAGTTGTCTGGTTGCTGATTTGGCATTTTATGAAGTATACCCCGGAAGCGAGGTTAGGTAGTTCAAAGCGATAAAAACCTTGGTTTAGGGTTCGATATGGCAAAAGGACAGTGATAAGCCCCCCTGTTTCGTTTGTCATTTCTACGGAGACCTGTGCTGATTTTTCCAATGTGATATCCAGCGTACCTTTCTCATAATATGGGTTTGGGTACAACTTCAATTCAAATGCAGGTGTATTTGCGTTTGCAGCGGGGTTTCCGCTTCCAGCAAACAACCGTTCTTCGTTTCGTTGCGATGTTGCCCGCACGGACCAATTCGCAGGGCTATTGTTCAAAATGCCCTCTTCGCGATCTTGGGCCAGCCAACGCAGGGTGTTTTCCAGGATTCGAGTAGAAACGGGTTCGTCGTAGTAGTATTCCAATCCCAGATACACTACTTTTCCATTCCCAATTGATTTAAACCCAGTTGCCGGATACCCGTGAATGTCGGCGAGAACGATAAAATTGGGGTCCGAAATATCCAAGGGGTAGACATAGTTTTCCAAAAAGAAGTCGGGAGGGGTGCCGGCAAGAACAGGATGGTCGAGGGCATCCTCATGCACCTCCATTCCGGAGCAGAAGTAGCCGAAATCCAGATCAAACAAACCGTAGTGTTGAAGTATCCCAAACTGATCTGTCCCGCTAATCACAACCGCCCCACCCTGCTGTACGAATTGTTTTAATGCTTTACCCAGTGCACGCACCTGCGTGCCTGAGCCTTTCGCAGGATATGTGATCACAACTATATGATGCGATGCCAGTAGGCGCGTGAGATTCTGGGGGCTTACATCCCAGCAGTCCGTAAGTGTCGCTCCCGGAAGTTGTTTCGTAATGAGGTTTTTCATTTTGATCACGTACGCGCTATCATACGAGGTCGTATTCAGCATCAAAATTCGCAATCCACTGAAAAAATCTGAAGTTCCGTGATTGAGGTAGTTTGCTTCAGAGAAGCGCACGCAAGGTTCAAGTTTTTGGTATGCATTGGCCAAGGTGGAATTTGCTGGAAGTGTCGTTTCCAGAAATTTCGGGCCGCCGATGCGGAAGGCCGCTAAACCGAGCAGAACAGCCACCGTGCAGGTGAAAGAAGCAACGCGAAGCATACGAAAAGTATATTTTGACCGATAAATGGAATCGTTTCCCACTGAAACGCCAAAATCACTCCAAATTGTACAGAGGTGTGAAAATTGGGAGGACGAAGGTAGAGGATTTTTCAAACAAAAACCGCCCGATGAGTCCTTCATCGGGCGGTTAAGCAATCTTGATTTTGAAGTATTATTTTTTGACTACCAGTGTAACATTCAAGTCAAACTCATCGTAGATGGTTTTGTCGCCAAGGTTGTCGAAAAATGAACCGGAACCGTAGCGGACGTTATACTCAGAACGGTCAATGGTGATCTTTCCTGTGGCGGTTGTCTGGCCATTGGCTTCGGAAACGTTGGCCTGGAACTTAACCTCTTTGGTTGTCTCTTTGATCGTCAGGTTTCCTACGATTTTGTAGTTGCCTTTGGAATCGGTTGGGAAGGCGCGAGTAATAACAAACTTGGCAGTTGGATATTTTTCAACACCAAAAAAGTCATCGCTTTTCAAGTGGCCAACCAGTTTCCCAGCTACAGGGCCTTCCAGATCAACACAATTGATCGTGGTCATGTCTATTTCAAATGAACCACCTGTCAGTTTGCCGTCGGCAAGCTGTAGATCTCCATTTTTCAGTTTGACTGTACCGGTGTGTTCGCCGGTGACTTTGTAGCCTTTCCAAACGATGTTGCTGGAAGCAAGATCAACTTTGTAGCTCGTAGTAGAGGTGGCAGCCATTACCAGAATGGCCAAAAGCGGGAGAAAAATTAATTTTTTCATGTTCGATAAACGATTTGAGAACGGTGAAGGTATTTAGTTTGCTGTAACGCGGCACAAAGGTAATATGTTCAAGTGTTGATAAATCTGGTGTTTAAACATTTAACCTTGCGTTAAGTTTTCCCTCTGCGCCGAATAAAATTTTCGCACTTTGTTTTTATTTCGCTTCGGAGCAAATTACCTTTGCGCCTCAAATTTTGAACTGAAGTACACTAATAACAGAATATCATGAAAGAATTGGAAGCCATCCAGTTTGTGCACGGTCAACTGTTGAATGCGCCGAGCTTTCCGGCCTTCAAGACCGGCGACACGATCATTGTTACTTACCGTATCGTGGAAGGAGATAAAACGCGTGAGCAGGACTTTCGCGGCGATGTCATTCAAATTAAGGGACATGGGCTTACGCGCACATTCACAGTACGCAAGATGTCCCACGGTGTGGGAGTGGAACGTATTTTTGCGTTTTCCAACCCGAATATTGCCACGATTCAGGTAGTGAAACGTGGCCGCGTTCGGCGCGCACGCCTGTATTACCTGCGTGGATTGGTTGGCAAAAAAGCCCGCATCAAAGAGTTGAAGCGTTACAATCCGTCCCTCAGCAACGAAAGTCAAGCGTAGGACTTTTGGGTTTATCAAAAAAAACAAGAGCCATCCCAATTTCTTGGGATGGCTCTTGTCATTTACTGGAATTAGTTTTCTGCAACGTTGATCAAATCGGGTCGAAGACCCGGGACGATCATTTCGCTGTTCTGGAGTTTTTGGTATCCAGAACCTCCTTGCGAAGGTCTTGCGCAAGATTTTTCAAATCTTGCATAGCTTTGCGGACACGACCGCCTGCTGCATTGTTACCGGAATCAAATTTTTGGACATCCGCCTCAACGTCAGCGATTGTTTGCTTGATGGATTCAAAGATTTTGCTCATAAAAGTGTGAGTAAGGTTTGTTAACAAGGGCGTAAATGTACGATATTCTTGAAATTTCCACTCGAATTGAAAATTCTTAGTCGCTCAGGCTCTGGATTTTCGCTCACATGAAAAATCTGGGATTCGACATCCCTCTTTTGCGTTTAACCAAATCGGCGTACACCAACAACTCGAATGAGCCCCCGGCAAAAGTACTGAGTTTTGAAAGTGTCAAGTCGTATGCAGCGCCTACACCAAGCCGGGGGTTGATTTGCCAATAAGCAAGCAAGTTCAGGGATTCGCCCAAACCATCACCTCCTGCACGATATGCCAGGCCGGTTGTCACAGTCTCCTTTATTTCAACGTTGAGTGTAACATCTACATCAATAGGAGCATTCTGGACATATTTCACCAGCACAGCCGGCATCAAGTTGATCCCCTTGCCCATAGGAATGATTCCGCCCGTTGTTCCGTAAAAATGTTGCGATTCTCGAGCGGTAGTCACGTTCGGATCTGTGTTCAGGCCGATGTTGTTGCGAATAATCCTTGGCACAGAAAACCCAATGTACAGCCGTTCCTGAAAGGTGCCATAAATGCCCGCTCCAAAATTAGCAAACGCATCATTGATCCGCTTGTCATCCAAGGATGGATCATAGGCAATCAATGGGGTTGCCTTGGAAAAATCAATACTCAAAATACGCAGGCTTCCCGACACTCCAACGCGCAACGAAAACTCGTCATCACTAATCACGTTATACGAATAAGAGGCGGTAAGTTGAACGTCGCGGTGCAGGCCGATGCTGTGGTGCGACAATACCCCTCCTACCCCAACGCGCTTGGAAAAAACAGGCGCATGCATGCTGATCTGGGCTGAGCGCGGCGCGCCATCTAACTTGAACCACTGGTCCCGGTACATGGCAGTCATTGTTGGAACGCCCCGGATGCCGGCATAAGCCGGGTTATACGACAGTTTGTTATACATAAACTGAGTATAGCGATGCTCCTGTTGTGCACCAAGTACGAGCGGCAGAGAAATGGTTAGGGCGATGATATAAAACTTCAACATAAGTCAGTGTGGTTTAATCGTTTAACGGAAGATTTCAACAAACCCGCTTAGGGCATTTTTTGCGGGATCGGGTCGGAAATAATAGAAATAAGTGCCATCAGGCAGGTTTTCGCCTGGTCGTCCTTTTAGAGTCCCCTTCCATGCCTTGTCCGGGGTGTTTTCGTAAGGAGTCGCCTCGTACACCTTGTCTCCCCACTGATTGTAAATGATCAAGGTATTTTGGGGGTACAGATCGGAGTTCAGGCATGGTATTTCCAGAAAGTCATTGATGCCGTCGTCATTTGGTGTGATGACGTTTGGAATGTAGGTGCAAAACGTTTCCCGAATCGTGATTGTCACGACCGCTTCGTCACAAAGGTCCGGACACGCTTCAGAACAGATCCTGTAGATAAAGTTCACACGACCGTTTATTGGACCTGCCAGATAGGTAAATGTCCCGTCACCGTTGGAAATCAATCCCGGTAATGAGTCCAAGAGGGTCACTATGAAGTCGTCGTCTTCGTACTGGTCGTTCAGTAATACGCTGAAATTTTCCAATAACCCACCGGTTTCGACTTCGAAGTCAAGGTCATCAACGGCATCCGGGAGTTTTGCCTGGCGTACCAGAGCAGAGTCTAGCGGGGTTAAACAACCGTTTACCGAGGCTTGTACGGTGTAGATTCCTGTGAGGGCAGGTCCAAGATTTTCGATAAGCAAGTTGTTTGTATTCGGATAAGGTGGTTTGGGGCCGTTCCAGATATAGGTTGCACCAGAAATGAAGGGCGTAAACAAAACAATGTCGTCGCCGGCACAACCAATTTTGTCGCTGACTTGGGGGGCCAACGGGTTCAACGGCACAACCTGCACCGTTACCGAACACATTGCCGTGTTACCAGCATCGTCAGCAGTTGAAAACGCTAATACTTGAGATCCAACCGGGAAAACTTGCCCTGATATTTGCCCTGCAATTTGTCCAACCACCGGAACTGCGCAGTTGTCGGTTGCCATTGGTAATCCAAATTCAATGATTGCACCATCACAGGTAGGTACTGATTTTGCCGCTGTAACAAACTGCCCGGGGTCGGAAACAACAGCTCCGCTAACATTTACGATAACCGGAGAAACCGGGCAAATGAAGACGGGTGGCACACTCTCCGTAACCGTGATCGTGAAACTGACGGAAGACGTATATCCCAGGGTGTCGGTTACGGTATACAAAACCTCTGTTGTGCCAACGGGAAACGTGTCGCCCGGATGGAAATTGGATTGC